>Ga0007882_10000417_pt1 | contig 24946 bp, 14 predicted proteins | sample CryBogCBH12Aug01_FD_71195 | JGI IMG/M metagenome (GOLD analysis project Ga0007882, IMG submission 71195) | Freshwater microbial communities from Crystal Bog, Wisconsin, USA - CBH12Aug09.1 | ecosystem: Environmental > Aquatic > Freshwater > Lake | place: Crystal Bog, Wisconsin, USA | collected... | reverse complement strand
TTTTCTGATGGCCTGATGATTCAGAAGGTATTGCAGGCAGGTATTGATTCCAATCGTCTTCGGAGCTGGGTTAAAATTTAACTCCGAAAATTTGGTACATTTAAGAAAGAAATACTGCCGAAATATTGATGTTGTGATTCCCAGAGTATCACTCCACATGCGGTGATGCGTTTCCGTTCTGTCTGCACTGGTCAATATGTTTATTTGGCTTGGCAGCAGGTATCAAGTCTGGTATTTGATTAGAGCTGTTATCTTGCTTCATCTTGAAAAAGGGCCACCCTTTCGTTGATAAATCATGCAGTCGCGGAATACACAGTCACCCGGTTTAAAGAATAAGAACCGTATTTTTTTACTGTTTATAGGGTTATTTGTTATTGTAGCGCCTCTTCTTTCCTGGTGGACAGTTATTTATGCGGATCATCAATTGCGTGAACAACTGCTTCAACAGGTTCGTCTGGCGTCTCAGGGTATCGATCTGGATCAGCTTAAAATACTTGAAGGTTCCAAAGCTGATCTCGAAAAGCCGGTTTACTCCAAAATTAAGGAACAGCTTTCGCGGGCTCGCAGTGCAGCCTATCAGTGCCGTTTTGTTTATCTCCTCGGCAAGAAAGTTAATGGGCCAGTATTTTTTTATGCGGATTCTGAACCTTCGAGTTCGTCGGATTCATCTCCCGCTGGTCAGATCTACGATGAAGCTACTGATACCTCCATAGAGTATTCACTATAAAAGCTGCTAATACAGAAGGCCCTGTTCCGGATCGCTGGGGGACATGGGTAAGTGGTTTTGTTCCTCTTGTTGATGCCAAGGATGGAAGGGTTATTGCTGTAATCGGCATGGATGTTGATGCTTCTGACTGGGCCATGGATATCGTGGCACGTTCTTCAATTCCTATAGGCCTTCTTCTGGTTATTTTAATTGCTCTTATCAGTGGATATCTGGTTTCGCGTAAACTTGAGGCCTCTCCTGGTCTGGCTCGCAGGCGTCTTTTAGTTCCTTTAGGTGTGTTGGTAGCTATTATTATTGCATCATTGGGAATGCTGTTGTGGCAACAGCAGCAAATGAGAATTAAAGATGCAGTTCTTCGCTCACAATCCGAGATATCCGTTTCATTCCAGAAAAGCCTTGGCGTATCGAAGGATGTTCTTACCATAGTTCTTGAGGCACTTAGTCATGATGCCGATATCATGGTGGGATTGAGGGAACGGGATCAACATCGTCTTTATTCACACAGCTTTCCATTATATGATGGACTTAGGCGCTATTACGGAGTAACGCATTTAAATTTTGTTGATTCTAAACGTTTTTGTTTTCTAAATGTACCCGAACCACTAAAAAGCGGTAACCGGATTGATCGTTATGTTTTGCGTGAAGCGGAGAGAAATGGAAAAACAGCCAACGGAATTGAACTTGGACCTTTGGGGACATTTACCCTTTGGGTTGCTCTGCCGATAGTGGAAGATGGTAGGGTTCTCGGGTACATTGAACTTGGCAAGGAGACTGAGGATATTCTCAAGGAGCTTAAATTTGAATCGGGGCGTGGGTTGGCGATTTTTATTAATAAGAAATTTATTCAGAGATCAGGCTGGGATGAGGGCATGAAGATTTTAAGTCGTGACGCTTCATGGAACCTTTATCCTGATGACGTCTTGACGTTTTCTTCGCTTGGTCGTTTCCCTCATGAATTTAACGGCGTTCTTTCATCGGATGGCTCTACAAGAGGTGTTGATGCTGATATGAATGGTCGGTCATGGAGGCTTACCTCTAATGCCCTGAAGGATGCATCGGGGAAAGTTGTCGGCAAAATGATCATGATGCAGGATATTTCATCTTATAAGTGGAGTGTTTACCGTCTGGTTTCGATCGCGGGTATTGCTATTGTTATCATATTCGCTCTTTTTTACGGTTTCCTTGTGGTCGTTTTAAGCCGAATGGACAGGAGCATAAACAGGCGGGAAAAAGATTTGAGGCACAGATCGGATTTTCAGATGCTGTTGATTGATCTTGCTATCGGCTTTGTCAATAAACCACTTCATGATCTGGATAACTCGATAAACAGGGTGCTTGCCCTTGTAGGTGAGTTTTCCGGTGTGGACCGTGTCTATCTGTTTCATTATGATTTTGAAAAGGGTACCATGAACAATACTCATGAATGGTGTGCCCCGGGGATTTCGGCTGAAATGCAGAGTTTTCAAAATGTGCCGAATGAGATAGTGAAGGATTGGGTTTCAAAACACAGGCAGGGAGAGAATGTGTATGTTCCTGATGTTAACGTTTTAGAGAAGGGTAGTGATCTACGGGTTGGTCTCGATGTTCGGGGGATCAAATCACTGATTACTCTTCCGTTGAATTATGGTGAGGAGTGTTTAGGTTTTGTAGGGTTTTCTTCAGTCCATGAGCCTAAAATCTGGGGGGATGAGGACAAGGCTCTCCTTCGGGTACTTTCGGAACTGATTACCAATGCCGAGGTTCGTCATCGACATGAAACAGAACTTGTTTCCGCTCGCTTTGAAGCTGAAGCAGCGAGTCGGGCGAAGAGCGAATTTCTGGCCAATATGAGCCATGAAATCCGTACCCCAATGAATGGAGTTATCGGCATGACTGGTCTACTGCTTGATGCCGGATTGAATGCTGAACAGCGCGGATATGCTCAGGCTACTCTCGAAAGCGCTGAGTCTCTTATGACCTTGCTCAATGATATCCTTGATTTTTCAAAGATAGAAGCGGGTAAACTTGATCTTGAAATTCTTGATTTTGATTTGCGTAAGGTACTTGATGATTTTGCTTCGATCATGCGCCTCAGGGCTATGGATAAAAAACTTGAATTTATCTGCACCATTTCTCCTGAAGTCATGCCGTTTCTTCGGGGTGATTCTGCCAGGCTTTGCCAGGTTTTAAACAATCTTGCTGACAATGCGATAAAGTTTACTTACGAAGGTAGGGTATCTGTTACTGTTGGGGTCGTTTCCAGTAATGATGATGAGGTTTGGCTCCGTTTTTCTGTACTGGACACGGGGATTGGGATACCTCCGCAGAAAATTAATATTCTTTTTTCGAGTTTTACTCAGGTTGATGCATCAACGACCCGTAAGTTTGGAGGGACAGGTCTGGGATTGGCTATTTGTCGCCAGCTTGTAGAGCTTATGGGTGGAGAGATAGGTGTCAAGAGCCGTGAACGCGAAGGCTCGGAGTTCTGGTTTAAGCTTCCGTTCAAAATACAGAAGAATGGCCAAGGCAAGCAGCTTTCAAAGGAAAGCAAAGAGACTGGCGTGCTTCAGTCTATTCTTGAAATTGCAAAAGACGATCGTTGGGTAGATAAAAGATTACTGCTGGCTGAAGACAGCAGTGTCAACCAGAAAGTGATAAAGGGAATATTAGGTAAGCTTGGCGTTCATATTGATGTTGTCAAGAATGGTGCTGAAGCTGTAAGAGCGCTGGAGACAATTCCTTACAATCTGGTTATCATGGATGTACAGATGCCTGAAATGGATGGCCTTGCAGCAACCCGGATTATCCGGAATCCGCAATCTGCCGTACTCAATCACCTTATCCCCGTGATTGCTCTTACTGCCCATGCCATGCGGGGCGACCGTGAACTTTGTTTGCAGGCGGGGATGAACGATTATGTTGTAAAACCTATAAATCCTTTATTCCTGATCGAAACGCTGAGAAAATGGCTGTAAATTCACGGAAGCGATTTTTATTGACGACATTATAAACTGTTTTGTTCCCAAACGGCAAACAGTGCATTCAGTTCATTGCATAATGCGTGGTATTCTTCGAGTATTTTAGCGTTTTCTTCCTGGCTTTTTTTATAAAAATCTTCTGTTGCCATCATTGTTTCAAGTGATTCTTTCTTTTGCTCAAGCTGGTTGATTTTCTGCTCGACCTCGGCAATTCTCTTTTTGTCTTTTTTATCTGCTGCAGTTTTCTTTGCCTGCTCTTTTTCTTTTTCGGTGAAGTTTGTCTGTACGTTTTGTTTTTTCTGACGTCCAGCGGCGGCTTCTTCTTTGCGTTCAGCTTCGAGTGCTTTCTCAGCTTTTTCAAGGTATTCGGCATACGTGCCGAGGTAGAGCTGCAGAGAGCCGTTTTTTATTTCTACCACCTTGTTGACAAGGCTGTCAAGGAAATATCGGTCGTGACTGACGATGAGAAGGGTGCCGTCATAGTATTCAAGTGAGTCGATCAGCATTTCTTTTGATCGCATGTCAAGATGATTGGTCGGTTCATCCATGATCAACAGATTTGATGCCTGAAGCAGGATTTTTGCAAGGGCAACTCTTGATTTTTCTCCGCCTGAAAGTACCCCGATTTTTTTATTGACGGCATCACCGCTGAAAAGAAAGCATCCGAGAATATCCCGAACTTTTTTCTGCGCTTCGGAACTGGGAGCGGAATCCATCATTTCCATATACATGCTTTTGTCCTGCGACAGGTTTTCGGTCTGATGCTGTGCAAAGTAGTTCAGGGAGACATTGTGCCCCATAGTCAGCTTGCCGTCGAAATCGATTTCACCTGCCAGGATTTTACAGAAAGTGGTTTTTCCAGCACCGTTTGAACCGACAATAGCAATCCTGTCGCCTCGCATCACTTCAAGATTTATACCGTTCAGCACTTGTTTTTTTGTGCCGTCGGGCAGGATATAAGATTTTTTTATGTCATCAAGGCGCATTACTTCACGTCCGGATGGATTTGCTTTTGGGAAACGGAAGGAAATTCTGGAGAGATCTTCTTCGGGGGATTGGAGATTCTTTTCCATTTTCTCCATTTGCCTCAGTCGACTCTGAGCCTGCCGTGCTTTTGTTGCTTTGTATCGGAACCTGTCGACAAAAGCCTTCAGTTCTTCCATTTTCTTCAGGTCATTTGCGTACTTACCCATCATCAGTTCATAGCGTTCAGCTTTCTCCTTTTCATAGTAGGAGTAGTTTCCCTTGTATTCATTGATGCGTGAAAATGCAATTTCGAGGGTCTTGGTGGTAAGCTTGTCAAGGAAAAAGCGGTCGTGCGAAACAATGATATAGCTGTGCTCGTAGTTTATAAGATAATTTTCGAGCCAGCGCAGGGAATCGATATCAAGGTGGTTTGTCGGTTCGTCAAGCAGCAGGAGTGTCGGGTTCTGCAGCAGCAGTTTGGTCAGATGCAGACGCATCTGCCATCCGCCGGAAAAGGCCTTCACTTTTTTATGAAAATCTATTTCGCTGAATCCGAGTCCACCAAGGACTTTTTCTGCATTGGATTGCATGGTGTATCCTCCGAGATGCTCAAATTCGTGCATCGCATCGGAAAATCGCTCGATCAGCTGGTGATATGCTTCGCTTTCATAATCCTGGTTGGGCAGAGCCATTTCGTGTTCCATGCGGCTTATTTTATCCGATAGCTCGAATAGCCTTACGTTGGCCTGAAGAGCATATTGCAGAGCGGTTTTTTCCAAATCGGCATCAAAAGAAATTTCCTGAGGAAGATAACCGATGGTGGTGTCGGCCGATTTAAGAAATTGTCCGGTAGTAATAAGGGCGGAGTCTGTCGTCGGGCCGCTGATAAGGCGCAGGAGGGTTGTTTTTCCGGTGCCGTTAAGTCCGACAAGGCTGACGTGGTCTTTGTCGCCAACGCGGAATGATGTGTCGGTGAGGAGTTCTTTGGTTCCAACGCTGAGGGAAAGGTTACGAGCTTCAAGCATGATATATAAGACTTATGAACGGGATCAGGATCATTGAAAATATTTTAAATACGGTGGAAAAGATACAATATTTCACCAAAGCTTCACGCTTCTTCTTCTTATTGTAAAGGATAGAGTCATTTATTGAGGTTATGTCCATAAGATTGAATACATAACAGCTCTTTGGTCATTAGTCATGTCTTCACTTTTCTGTACAGGGCTTTTTTTCTGAACGGAGTCCGAGCTCAGTGTCGAAAAATTTTATAAAATATTATTTTATAAGGCACAAGGTTTTAATGTAATGATCGTCCAATACAAAAAAATAGATTATAAAGATTATGCTTATTCAGGATATTTATAGCAAGCCGTTGCAATGAGAGATAAAATTTATCTGTTTCTGGCAATGTTTTTATTTGTTGCTGTTCCTATGCTCCATGCTGAGGAGTCTCTAAATTGGGAGCAATGCGTCAGTGAAACAAAACAGGCGCATCCAGATCTCTATTCAGCACTTGCGGTAATACAGCAGGCGGAAGCTGACAAGCGTATAACAAGTGGATCGCAGCTTCCCCAATTGAGTCTTTCAGGTAGTACTCTGCAGAACGGGACTTCAGGGGCTGGGTCTTCCTTTGCCTCATCTTATTCATTGTCGGCACAGCAGCTTCTTTATGACGGACACAAAACATCGAGCCAGGTCGCTAGTAATGCAGAAGCTGTAAAGGCTGCTGAATACAATTACCGGATAGTTTCGGCCAACGTCCGTTTCGCACTTAGATCGGCATATACTCAATTGCTTAAAGCTCAGGATCTTGTAGGACTGACTGTTGAAATTGCGGCTAGACGGCAGAAAAATGTTCGTTTAATAAGTCTGCGTTATCAGGGGGGGCGCGAACATCTCGGTTCGCTAAGACAGGCTGAGGCGGACCTTGCTCAGGCAGAGTTTGAAGTCACCCAGGCTAAAAGAGGTCTTGTGCTTGCTCAATCCCAACTTGCTTCGGCGCTTGGACGTGATGTCCATAAACCACTTAGGGTTAAGGGGGTATTCAGGGCCAGTGACCTTTCTGCAAGTAAGCCTGATATCGACGTTCTGGCAAAAAATAATCCGCTTTTTCAGCAGCTGGATACTAAAAGTAAAGCTGCTCGTTTTGATCTTGATGCGGCTAAAAGTGCTTTTTCGCCTCAACTTTATCTAACATCATCAGTAGGGAGAAGCGTTTTTGACCGATTACCAGTCGATGCAGTAGACTGGAATGCAGGGGTGACGGTTTCCGTTCCGATATACCAGGGTGGGAGCGGAAAAGCGAGGGTTGAGAAAGCCAAGGCATTCCTTAGTGAGCAGAATGCCCAGGAAAAAAGCGGCTATCTCCAGCTTATGAATTCTCTTGAACTGAGTTGGAAGAACTTTCAGGATGCCCGCCTGTTGGTTGTTGTGCAGAAAAAATTTCTGGAAGCTGCTGTTGAGCGCTCTACCATTGCCAACGCACAATACTCGAATGGACTTCTTACGTTCAATGAATGGGTGATTATTGAAAATAATCTTGTGAGTGCAAAAAAGAGTTTTCTCAATGCCGGGGCAGATATGCTGATTGCTGAGGCTCAATGGATACAGTCAAAAGGAGGAGGGCTTGATGGTCAGCAGGAGTAAGCTTTTTTTGAGCATTATTAGTGCAGTTGCTGTTATTGGAGTTGCAGGGTTCTTTTTGTTGAAGGGATCGCAATCCAAAGAGAAGCATCTTGATGAAATTCGTCCCTCACGGGGAAGCATCAGTTCATCGGTATCAACGACCGGGGCTGTAGAACCTCAGAACCGCATTAAAATTCAATCGTCGGTTGGTGGGCGAATTGAGGAGATTCTTGTTGAAGAAGGGAGGCTTGTAAAGAAAGGTGCGGTGCTTGCCATGCTTAGCTCTACCGAACGTGCAGCACTGCTTGATGCTGCAAAACTGCAGGGGAAAAGTGAGGAGACATACTGGAATAATGTGTATAAAAAAACAGCAGTTGTTGCTCCGATGGATGGGCAGGTTATTGTGCGCAGTGTTGATCCTGGTCAGACTGTGACAACGAGCGATTCGCTTTTTGTTCTCTCAGACCGCCTTATTGTAAAAGCTTATGTTGATGAAACTGATATCGGGCGCGTTAAAATCGGGCAGAAGGCTGTTATCGGGCTTGATGCTTACCCTGAAATCAGAGTGAACGGACTGGTCGAACATATCTATTATGAATCACATCTTCAGAATAATGTCAATATCTATAATGTCGATGTTATTCCTGATCGTATTCCCGATGTTTTTCGCTCAGGCATGAGCGCTAATATCAAAATTATTGTTCGGGAAAAGAACGATGCGCTGCTTTTGCCGGTTGGGGCGGTTCTTACTAAAAACGGTAAAAGTGTTGTGTTGCAGAAAAGTAGCAGTACGAAACAGCCGATTAACTATAAGCCTGTGCAGATTGGATTACAGGATGAAAGTAAGGTCGAAATACTTGATGGTCTTTCGGATAGCTCGCTTGTATTACTGCCTGATACATCGTTTGTGTTGCCAAAAAACAGCTCAGGCTCTAACCCATTTGCTCCACAACGGACGAGAACGAAAAAATGAAACCAATGCTGGAACTTGTCAATGTTCATCGCACCTATCAAATTGGTGAAAGCACAGTAAATGCACTGCGTGGTGTTACTGTGACGATAGAACAGGGCGAGTTTGTTGCGATAATGGGTGCTTCGGGGTCTGGCAAATCTTCATTGCTTCAGATTCTGGGCTTGCTGGACAATCCGGATAAAGGGGAATATCTGATTTTCGGCAATAATGTGAATACGCTTTCTGAGGATGAGCAGGCTGGATTGCGTAATAATGTCGCAGGTTTTGTGTTTCAGCAGTTTCATCTGCTTAAGAGGATGAATATTGTTGACAATGTTCGGCTTCCCTATATCTATAGCGGCTTAAAAGGAAGTTTTCGACAGGAGGCTATAAAACGTCTTTCACTTGTTGGACTTGAAAAAAGAATCGATCATACTCCCAATCAGCTTTCAGGAGGCGAGCAGCAGCGCGTAGCTATCGCAAGAGCTCTGGTTCGTGATCCGTTGATCATTTTTGCTGATGAGCCAACAGGAAATCTTGATACCAAAAATTCTGCCGAGATTATGAAGATCCTTAAAGGACTTCATGAGGAGGGTAAAACCATTATCATGGTAACTCATGAAAATGAGATTGCCGCGTATGCTGAGCGTGTCATTACCATGAGGGATGGTGTCATTGTTACTGATGAGCGTAAACCAGGGATGAATGCTTCTGGGGCTGTTTCTGGAAAGGCAGGGTTTGACATGCATGGTGCAGTAAAAAGCTCTTTATTGCAGGATGGGCGGTTTATGGGGTTTATAGCGCAGGCTTTTCAGGCTATACTTGCCAACAAGATGCGTTCCTTTCTTTCTGTGCTTGGTATTCTTGTCGGGGTGGCATCGGTGATAGCAATGATGGCACTTGGTGAAGGTGCCAAAGTGGCCATGCAGGAACAGCTGAAATCCATGGGTTCAAATATGCTTTCGATCAGGGCTGGGTCGGCAAAAATCAGGGGTGCTGCACAAGGTGCGGGTGCCGTAGCCCGTTTTACTTTTCCTGATGTAGATGAGATTGCTTCGCTTCATACTTTGGTTAAAAATGCAAGTGGTGTAGTGAACGGGGCTGGCAGGATCGTTTACGGAAACAAAAACTGGAGTTCGAGCCTGACCGGGGTAGGATTTGATTATGGTACTATGCGTGCAGTGGTACCGTCGGTCGGGAGATGGTTTACCCGCGAAGAGATTCAGACAAGAGGAAAAGTTGCCGTGATCGGTGTAACAGTGGTCAAAGAACTTTTTGGTAATACAAATCCGATTGGTAAGACTATCAAAATCAACAGGATTAACTTTACGGTTATTGGTATTGCACCTGCTAAAGGATTTTCAGGGCCACAGGACGAAGATGATGTTGTCATTATTCCAGTTACGACAGCTATGTACCGGGTGCTCGGTAAAACTTATCTCAGTGGTATTTTTGTTGAAGCGGTTTCGCCAACGTTGATTGAAAAAGCAAAAAGCGATATCAGTACGCTGATTCGGAAACGGCACCGGTTGAAGGAGGATGACGACTCATTTAACATCAGGGATATGACAGAAATTCAGAAGATGCTGAGCAGTACTACTCAGACCATGAGCCTTCTGCTTGGATCGATTGCTGCTATTTCGCTGGTGGTGGGAGGTATTGGTATTATGAATATCATGCTTGTTTCTGTAACCGAACGGACGCGGGAAATTGGTCTCCGAAAGGCTATAGGTGCCCGAAAAGGCGATATCATGCTGCAGTTTCTTGTTGAGTCGGTTGGTATGACGGTCAGCGGTGGTTTTATAGGTATTATTATCGGGATTGGTATTTCACTTATTCTTTCCTTTTTTGCTGGCTGGGCGGTAAAAACGTCTTTGATATCTGTTGTTCTTGCAACGGCTTTCTCAGCTCTTACTGGTATTTTTTTCGGTCTCTGGCCAGCTAGAAAAGCGGCTGCACTTAAGCCGGTTGAAGCGCTTCGGTACGAATAGAGAAATAAAAGACCAAAAAAAGTTTTTTTACCGCAAGATTCTGAAACAATCGGCGTCTTACTTTTTGAATGGATGATCAGGTTCGTGAAGAGGTTATGCATATATGATAGAAGAGATAACAACAACGGGTCAGGTTTGTTTCTGTGATTCTGGAGATTTTTCAGGATAGCAGACAATGGCTGATGATTGGTAGGTCAATGCTTGACAGGTTGTTGTTTTGGATAGCGAAGAGGAGCTTTTTCTTCTTCGCTGTTCTTTTTACATGCTTCATTTTTTCCGTTGTTGAGATAACAATTTGGGGCTTGGCAGTTTAATGGATGTTCAGGCTCCTGCCATCATAGCTTCAATGTCAGCTTCGACGGTATCTATTGGCTTGATGCCAAATTTCTCGACCAATACGGTGGTTATACCAGGAGTCAGGAATTCGGGAAGTGTTGGTCCTAAGCGGATGCCTTTTATTCCGAGATAGAGCAGGGCGAGCAGCACGGTAACAGCCTTTTGTTCGTACCAGGCAATATCAAAGGAGATCGGCAGGTCGTTGATATCCTCAAGAGCAAAAATCTCTTTTAGCTTGAGTGCGATGACGGCAAGTGAGTAGGAATCGTTGCACTGTCCAGCATCGAGCACACGGGGGATTCCGCCGATCTCACCGAGTTTTAGTTTATTGTAGCGGTATTTTGCACATCCTGCAGTAAGGATGATGGTGTTGTCCTGGAGGGTAGATGCGATGTCAGTATAATATTTGCGTGATGCATGGCGTCCATCACAGCCAGCCATAACTATAAAGCGTTTTATAGAGCCGGACTTTACAGCATCGACGACCTTGTCAGCCAGTGCAAGCACCTGATGGTGTGCGAATCCGCCTACAATCGTGCCGTTTTCGATTTCTTTAGGAGGAAGACAGGTTTTAGCCAGCTTGATGATCATTGAAAAATCTTTCTCTCCTTCATCTATCCGTCCAGGGATATGCCTGAGTCCAGGATAGCCAGCCATACCGGTGGTGAACATGCGGTTCCGGTAGGATTCTCGAATCGGAACGATACAGTTTGTGGTCATGAGGATCGGGCCGTTGAACGAGTCGAACTCTTTTTCTTGTGACCACCAGGAGCCTCCGTAGTTGCCTACGAAATGCGGATACTTTTTAAAGGCTGGATAATAGTGAGCAGGAAGCATTTCGCAGTGGGTATAAACATCAACTCCTGTTCCTGCTGTCTGTTTCAGGAGATCTTCCATATCACGGAGGTCATGGCCTGAAATAAGGATGCCTGGGTTTTGGCCGACACCAGTCTTTACTGTAGTGATTTCAGGATGTCCATAGGTTTTGGTGTTTGCGGTGTCAAGCAATGCCATTGCTTTGATGGCAACTCCACCGGTTTCGAGTACGAGTGATGTCAGCTCTTCGGTAGAGAAATCTTTAGTAAGAGCGGCAAGGCCTTTAACGTAAAAAGCATAAATATCGTCATCATGATAGTCAAGCTCGGCAGCATGATCGGTATAGGCTGCAAGTCCCTTGATGCCGTAAAGCATGAGGCTTTTAAGTGATCTCAAGTCTTCGTTTTCGCTCAGGCTTTCGATGCTGACTGTTGATGCTTTGTCAAGAAAATCTTCTTTTGAACTGCCGGTCCATCGTGCCGCGTTATGTGAAGGGAGATGGTTGAGTGTCTCATTGAGTTTGTCGCGCATGGTAAGCGTTTTGCGGATCTGGTTGACGATGGCATCATCGTCAAAGTTGGTATTGGTAACCGTTGCAAAGAGTGACTCGCTGATAAGTTGGCCGATTTTCCTTGAGATACTTCCCGGCAGTTTTTCAGCAGAGAGAGCAAGGCCTTCTGTTGCATAGACAAGCACATCCTGAAGTTTGGCGGTCATTTCATCTTTTCCGCATACTCCTCTTGTTGTACACCCGGTTCCATGAATGCTTTCCTGACATTGATTACAAGACATTCCCATAGTTTTCCCTCCATTATTGGTTATTGTTATGGTCTGTCGTTCGACAAGATATGTTAAGGCTCCTTTGAAATTATTTCAACTTCTACGGGCATCTCCGGGATGTTCAGCGAATATCCTAACGATCTCTTTCTGTTTTCTTATACCCAAACGTTGCATTTTTCCGCATGCATCTACCCTCAATTACTAATTTATAAAATATTTTTGCTGCAATAGTGATTAGAACTGCCAACTCATCCTTTAGACCTCAGTACTATTTTAAACCCACCCTTTTGTGTGATTCTCGCCCTGTAGGCAGATACCCACCTATTTAATCGACACCTTCCGCGAATATCCACAAAGTGATTAGGCAACAATTGATATCAGTTCTCTACAGCAGGGTGCTTCTATGATGCGTATTCTAAATTATTAGTTTTATCCGGATATTATTTATAATATCATCCGGATAAAACTATTTATATAAACTTTAAAACAGAGTTTTGAAATGAACGGTAGCGATATAAGGCTATGCACTGCTTTTGACGGTAATCGCAACATTGCATCAGGGAGCCTTTTACAGGTTTCAACAAAAGTTAAAGGGATGATTGATAATGATGAGGTGGGTTCAGTACTGATTTTTGAAGATAGCAGTAGTGAACTTGTTGAAATTGATTTTCGTGGAGAATTGGAGGAGGTTTTAAAGAGCGTTGTAAAACATGCAGGGACAGCTGCTTCGACAATTATTTCTGTACATAATGAATCAGGCGTTCAGCGGGCTCCTGGGCGTCCGAAGTTGGGGGTTATCCCGAGAGAAGTAACATTATTGCCCCGACATTGGGATTGGCTCAATAGTCAACCGGGAGGGGCTTCTGTAGCTTTACGTAAGCTTGTTGAAGAAGCGAGACGGTTGAGGAGTGACATTGATAAGGTGAGATATTCGAAAGAGGTGACCTACAGGTTTATGCATGCAATGGCTGGCAACTTTTCTGGATTTGAGGAAGCCACGAGGGCATTGTTTGCAGGAAATTCCGAAAAGTTTAATGAGATAGTTGCTTTATGGCCAGATGATATTGGTCAACATGTATATAAACTTTCTGGTAATGCATTCGCTCAAATATGATTGGACTAACAAAATGGGATAGGGTGAATCGCGGTTGCTGTTTATAGACTGTAAAATAGGAGTTGATATGATGTAATAATTTATTTAATTTATAGTTACGATATTCGGACCCATCCCCTAACCCCCAAAAAAAGACCAAGGAGTCAGTTATGTCGCAGGAACAAGCAAGAGTATTTCTTGAGAAGATGAAAACTGATGATGCGTTTAGAGAAGTGATTGTAGGGATTGAGGATGTAGATACAAAGTTAGAATATATCAATCAAAAGGGATTCATCTTTACATCGAATGAACTTGAAGTTGCTGCATTGTCGATGATCGATTAATATTTGCATGACGCCGCGCGTTGAAGGGAAAATGAAAAACACCGCACAGGTTATCTATGTGGTGTTTTTCTTTGTTGGTATGTTTCAGAAGTCAAAGTCAGGATGCTGCTAAGGCTTCCTGTACTTTTTTTGCTGCATCGCGCAGACCGTTGGCTGAAATAAGATTTAATCCTGAATCATTGAGCATTTTTTGTGCAATTGGCGCATTGGTTCCTTCGAGTCGGACAATGACGGGAAGGTGCAGCCCTATCTTTTTTGCAGCTTCGATTATGCCGCCTGCCACGCGATCGCAACGGACAATCCCACCGAAGATGTTGACAAGGATTGCTTTGACATTTTTATCGCTTAGAATAATTTTGAATCCTTCTTCTACGGTCTGAGGACTTGCTGAACCGCCGACGTCGAGAAAGTTAGCTGGTTTTCCTCCGGCGAGCTGAATCATATCCATAGTTGCCATTGCCAGTCCGGCTCCGTTGACCATACAGCCTACGTTGCCGTCAAGGCGCACGTAGTTGAGATTTGATTTTGAGGCTTCAACTTCAAAAGGATCTTCTTCACCGATATCCCGCAGTTCAATGAATTCTTTGTGGCGAAAGAGTGCATTGTCGTCAAAATTGATTTTTGCGTCGAGCGCAAGAACTTTTCCTTCTTTGGTGACGACGAGGGGATTGATTTCGGCAAGTGCTGCGTCAATTGACGTATATGCCTTATAAAGAGCAATTATGAATTTGACTGCGTTTCGGAATTGATCATCTTTGAGACCAAGGAAAAATGCTGCTTCTCTGGCTTGAAAACCTTGGATTCCGTAGACGGGATCTATCTGGATTTTCAGGAGTCTTTCTGGGGTCTCTTCGGCTACGGTTTCAATTTCCATACCGCCTTCAGTCGAAACCATCAGGACATTCCTTGATGTTGAGCGATCTAGGGTGATGCCGACATAAAACTCTTTTTCGATATTCATGCCTTCTTCAATAAGAAGACGTCTAACTTCTTTGCCTTCAGGACCGGTCTGGTGGGTGACCAGGGTCAGGCCGATAAGTTCATGGGCGATATCAAATGCCTCTTCTGGCGATTTGGCAAGCTTTACTCCTCCGGCTTTTCCTCTTCCACCGGCATGAATCTGGGCTTTTACAACGACAACAGGGCTGTCCTGTTCGGCAAAGAGCTGTTCAGCTGCCTGTTTTGCTTCTTCAGGCGAATATGCTACAATGCCTTTTGGTACGGCAACCCCGAATTTTCTCAGGATATCCTTGCCTTGATATTCATGAATGTTCATATTTTTTGGTATTGGGTTACTGACGACAGTTTGGACATGATATATTGTCGGGAAAACAGGAATTGAGCAAAGACTACAGTATAATGAAAATTACGATTACGGTAAAACCTCAGAGTGCCAACTCAACACTATTTATATAATAATTATGATGGATTTTACGTATTACATGGAACTGGCTTTCCGGGAGGCAATCAAGGCCTTTGAACGGAAGGAGGTCCCTGTAGGTGCAGTCGTCTGTGACAGTAATGGCCATATTATCGGGAGAGGGCATAACCAGGTGGAGGGGCTTTGTGACGCTACGGCACATGCTGAAATGATTGCACTGACTGCTGCTATGGCAACCATCGGCAGCAAATATCTTGAGGATTGCACCCTTGCTGTAACGATGGAGCCATGTCCGATGTGTGCGGGAGCTATAGTAAATGCAAAAGTCGGAAGGGTTATTTTTGGGGCTTATGACCCGAAAATGGGGGCTTCGGGGACTGTTCTGAATGTGACAGGGTGTAGGCAGCTTAACCATCAACCAGAGGTTTTTGGTGGTATTATGGAAAATAAATGCAGGACGCTGCTTCAGGATTTTTTCAGGGAATTGCGACTCAAGCCATAAAATGAATTTAAAGTAATGAGTTGAACGTGCTGAGTTCTGAAGGAAGTAAGGGGTAGGGACTCCCTACCCATGGAGCGTTATCGGGGTTATTCTTCTGCTTTTTTTGTTGAGATGTTTTCTCTGATGATCTGTTTCAGTGAGCTTGCAAGGTGGGAGACAATATCCTGAGCCATTCCGCCTCCTGATGCTGGTTGCTGGATAGTGTCGAGGCTTTCCATTCCGGCGCTTTTAACTGCTTTGCTGATGGTGACTGAAAGGATCGGGTTACACTCCCTGACGATTTCTTTGAGCATGAATGAGGCCTCAAACATGCTTTGCTGGATAATTTCCTGTTTGTCTGTTTCAGTCATCGCCTGGCAGTGGTGGGTTGCAATAACACCTGCAAGGCAGGTGAGGTAGGCGTTGGTTGAGCCTGCAAGAAAAAGATTAAGAAAAAATGGTGTCAGCAGATTGCCCCCCGGCAGCAGTGTGGCGAGAGTGTTACTGAAAGAGGATTGTATAATTGGTTTGATATGGGCTGGTAGGTCCTCTTTGTTAAAGTCGGATAGAGGCAGACAGTTATAGACGGAGCGTATAAGACCGATGAACTCACTGAAATGCTGGTCGCGGTTGTGGATGGTGTAAATATTCCATATTACCTTGACGTTGTTCATCAGGGATGTTGTTGTGCCGTAGGATGTGTTTTGTGCAAATGCACCTACAAAAAAATTTTTTGTAGCTATCTCTTTCGTAACATTGAATGAATCAGTTTCGAGAAACTTGATGTTGGTGCGCACCCAGCGTTCGTCTTTCGGCTGTTTTGATATATTCGAATGCAGGGGGTGAACCGGCATACTGTCCGCCATGTATGCGGTGTAGAGTTCCATTTCTTTGGAGCGTTCGTTTGCTGGCAATATGGGCTTTTTCGGAACTGAAAAAAAACGGAATGTGGTATATAGGGCAGCGAGGATAACCCCTGTGCTGATAAACAGGAAAAGTATTCCAGCGTAGGGGTGTAACGAATTGAGAAGCTTTGTTGCAGTATGTAACTGGTTAACAATAAAGACAATCGTCAGAAGTATGACTGCAACAAATACAGTATAAAGTAATAAGCTGGCTTTTTTTTTCATGTCGGCAGTTTTTTTTGACGGATTTTATCCGTCAGAAAAGAAGTTCTCTTTTGTAAGAATTTCGGGTTTTCTGCCGTAAAATCCTCTATGAAATTGTTTCCAGGTCCGGGAGTCTGATTGAGTGGTCGCGGCTGAATTGATAGTCCATAAAGATATCCTCGGCTTTTGGAAGCTGCCATTTACCGTTTGCAAGTCGGTTTGTTGTTTCCTTGAGGCGGTAAGTGGTTTGGCCGCATGTCCAGCAGTCGTAATTAGCCATTCCGGTACAGAGACATGTTTTTTCCTTGATAACGAGTGGTTCTCCGGGCTTTCTTGCGGCCAGAGCCTGGTAATATTCGTCGATATAGGTGCATTTACCGCCGGTTTCCAGCAGATACCCCAGTCCTTCACAGTTTGGTTTTATTGCGTAACGAAGGGTTGGTGATGAGGTAAGCATCCGCATGGGATAACCCGTTGTTGAGGCCATATTGACGACAATATCTTCCTCCCTCGCATTGATATAGTGCTGTTTGACTTCTGAGGGCAAACCAGCTTCTTTGCTGATGGTGAATCGCGTTGCCACCTGAACGGCTGCTGCGCCCTTTTGAAGATATTCAACCGCATCTGTACCTGTAAAAATTCCTCCTGCAGGTATAACCGGAATGCTCAGGTCCTCTTTTTTCAGGAAAGCAAGTACTTCTGTGAAGATGGTTTTGAGATCGAAAGTATGCCAGTCCGTAGCTGCAAAGCCAAGGTGGCCACCAGCTAATGGTCCTTCTACAATAATATAATCAGGCAGACGGTCGAGGCGTATTGCCCGTTTAAGAAAAATGGCAAGTGCCCTGACGGAAGAGATGATGATGCCGATTTTAACATCGCGAAACCTTTTGTGTGCCTGGATAAGGTCAAGTGTACGGAGGTTGAGACCTGCGGCAAGGGTCAACCCGTCAATCCCTGCATCCATGGCCGCGCTAAGACGAACTTTCAGCGTTTCGATAGCGCTGTTCATGGTCAGTTTTTCCATGCAGTTCAGAAAAATACCGCCTTTTCCTGTTTTTTGGGATACGGTGTGTTCGATATACTTTTTTTGTGCTTCCGCTAACTCTTCAAGGTCGAACAATACAGCTGCCTTGTCGGGGTTGTTACTATATGCCGCGTACTTTTTCCGTTTACGGCTGACAAAAGATGTTTTGAATATTCTGTCGCAGACATAACCGATTAAGGCATCGGAAATATGACCGATTCCACCGAGTTTTTCAGCCGCAAGCGCAAGTTCGGTTGTTGAGATATTAACTCCCATACCGCCGATAATGATGGGTACATATTCTTGTTTGCCTATTTGTAACCTGAAATTGTCTACGTTCATTGTCTTTTTTATCAGTATAAGAAGTATTAACAGATCAATCATTACAGCCGATTGACAGGTACCTGAAAATACAGTAGCCGGTATCCTTCGCCAAAAATTACTTAAGATATCATATTTCAATTTATAAATCTATAGACTTTTCGTATAAAAAAGCCTTGTTTTCTAACTATCGGAAGCATTCTGACGTGAAGTTTAATAGTATGGAGTTGATGAAGTTTGAGAAAAGGTGTAGAGAATATTAAATTGCAGGCCGAATAAAGAGGGGAGAACTATTTCAGGAATTAAAAAAACATCCAGAAAAGGGGGATGATACTATGATAAAACTGGTCTTGTTGAGGCATGGAGAAAGTCAGTGGAACCGTGAAAACCGCTTTACTGGATGGTATGATGTTGATTTGAGTGAGCAAGGCAGGAAAGAGGCTGCCGATGCAGGTAAACTGCTTCGGGAGGAAGGGTTTGTTTTTGACGTTGCGTACACTTCGGTATTGAAGCGTGCCATAAGGACCTTGTGGAGTGTTCTTGATGCCATGGATTTGATGTGGCTTCCTGTTTACAAAAGTTGGAGACTTAATGAACGCCATTATGGAGCCCTTCAGGGACTCAACAAGTCTGAAACTTCGCAGAAGTATGGCGAAGAGCAGGTGCTTGTATGGCGGAGAAGTTACGATACACCCCCGCCAGCACTTGAGAAAAGTGATGAACGCTATCCTGGCGCTGATCCACGATATGCGGGTCTTTCTGATTCAGAAATTCCGCTTAGTGAATGTTTGAAGGATACTGTAGATCGTTTTCTTCCTCTATGGCATGAAACAATTGCTCCGGAGATTCGTAAAGGAAAGAAGGTCATTATTGCAGCTCACGGAAATTCGTTACGTGCATTGGTGAAATATCTTGATAATATTTCTGAGGATGATATTGTTGGTGTAAACATTCCAACGGGTATTCCTTTGGTTTATGAGCTTGATGATGACCTCAAAGCTATAAGAAGTTATTACCTTGGCGATCAGGAGGCCTTGCAGAAAGCTGTGAATGCTGTTGCGAGCCAGGGAAAAGCATAGTTGGGACTGTAGAAGTGGGTTTAGGTTGTTTTGTTAAAAAACTTTTATATTCTGCACTTTATTTTGTCCATTGCCTTTTTTTTGAAACTGTTTGAAAAGTTGTGCCTGAAATATGAACGTTACGTTAAATGCGGGGCTCTATGATCCTCAGTTTGAGCATGATGCCTGCGGTGTAGGGTTTGTTGCCCATATCAAAGGCGTCAAATCCCATGAAATCGTAGAGCAGGGTTTAAAAATTAATGAAAACCTGAAGCATCGTGGAGCCTCGGGATGTGAAAAGAATACCGGGGATGGTGCCGGAATTCTTCTTCAAATTCCTGACAAGTTTCTTCGCAAGGCTTGTGCGGAAAGAAATATCGAACTTCCTCCAAAAAAACAGTATGGAGTAGGGATGCTTTTTCTTCCGCCGGATATATCGCAGAGACGCGCTATAGAGGATATATGCCGTCTGATGATTCAGGCTGAGGGGCAGAAATTTCTCGGTTTCAGAAAAGTGCCGACCTGCAATGACTCCCTGGGTGATACCGCACGATCTGAAGAACCGGTTGTCAAGCAGCTTTTTGTTGGATGGGGAAAGGATATTGTTTCTGAGCTTGATTTTGAAAGAAAGCTTTATATCATTCGTCGCCGCATAACGAAACGGGTTAAATATACAGCTGGTCTTCTCGGGAGCAGTTATTTTTATATTTCGAGCCTTTCCGGCAGAACTATTGTCTATAAGGGTATGCTTCTGCCGGAGCAGGTCGGGGCGTTTTATCCGGAATTGCATGATACGGATATGGAAAGTGCCATTGCTATGGTGCACTCCCGTTTCAGTACGAATACGTTTCCAAGCTGGGACAGAGCACATCCCTATAGATATTTAAGTCATAACGGCGAGATAAATACTCTCAGGGGCAACGTTAACTGGATGAATGCGAGGGAGAAAAACATCAGCTCGAAAGTGTTTGGTGATGCCCTTGAAGATATCAAGCCGGTTATTCTTGAGGATGGCAGCGATTCGGCTATTCTTGACAATGCTTTCGAGTTTCTCGTTCTTTCGGGTCGATCTATGGCACATGCGGCCATGATGATTATTCCTGAACCCTGGTCGGGCAACAATGGGATGTCGGCGGCGAAAAAAGCATTTTACGAGTATCACAGCTGTCTTATGGAACCATGGGACGGACCTGCATCGGTAACATTTACTGATGGTGTGCAGATTGGTGCTGTGCTTGATCGGAACGGGTTACGCCCGTCACGCTACTATATTACGAAGGATGACCTTGTTATCATGGCATCTGAGGTAGGGGTACTTGATATTGAACCTGATAGAATTCTTAAAAAAGATCGTCTGCAGCCGGGTCGGATGTTTCTGGTCGATACTGTGCAGGGACGAATTATTTCAGATGAAGAGATTAAGGAGACCATAGCGAGCGAACAACCTTACGGGGAATGGATTTCGCGTAATATGATTGATCTTGAGGCTCTTGAAGATCATCCACAGCTTAAAAATCCTGATGAAGACAAATACAGTCTGACTGCCCGTCAGAAGGTGTTCGGCTATACTCAGGAAGACATATATCTGCAGATAAAGACGATGAGCGAGAAAGGGGTGGAGCTTGTCGGATCAATGGGCAATGATACTCCTTTGGCTGTATTGTCCAATAAATCGAAGTTGCTTTACGATTATTTCAAACAGCTTTTTGCGCAGGTGACTAATCCTCCTATTGATTCTCTCAGGGAGGAACTTATTACATCAACTTCAGTTATGCTGGGTACGGAAGGTGATTTACTTGAGTCGTCTGAAGTGAATTGTCGCAGGATAAGGTTACCTCATCCTGTGTTGACCAACCAGTATCTTGAAAAAATCCGTGGTATCGATAAACCGGGTTTCAGAGCTGTTACTCTTCCGATATTTTACGATGTAGCAAAAGGAGGGAAAGGGATCGAGGCTGCGATGCAGGATCTTTACCGTCAGGCTGAACAGGTTGCGAGTAAGGGAGTCAATATTATCATTCTTTCAGATAAGGGAGAAATTGAAAAAGACCGTGCGCCCATTCCGGCTTTGCTTGCTGTATCGGGTCTGCACAATTTTCTTATCAATGCTGGTATAAGAACAAAGATCGGTCTGGTGCTTGAATCTGCCGAGCCAAGGGCTGTTCATCACTTTGCCATGCTGATCAGTTATGGTGCTGGGGCAGTGAATCCCTATATGGCTTTTGAGACAATCCGCTCACTCGTTTCATCAGGTCAGTTGAAGCTTGATGAAAAGGTTGCCATTAAAAATTATGTCAAGGCTGCGGTTAAGGGCGTTGTTAAAACCATGGCTAAAATGGGTATTTCAACGATCCAGAGCTACCGCGGAGCTCAGATATTTGAGGCCGTTGGTCTCAATACTCAACTTGTGGATGCCTATTTTACGCGGACTCCTACCCGTATAGAGGGCATCGGTATTGATATTGTGGCCGAAGAAGTTCGCAAACGGCATGAGTCGGTTTTTCCTCCTACCGGGAACAAGGTCAACAGGGGGCTTGAGGCTGGAGGCGAAAGAAAATGGCGCTATAATGGCGAATATCATTTATTCAGCCCCGAGGCAATCCATGTTCTGCAGCACTCATGCAGGACCGCAAACTATGAGCTGTTTAAAAAATATGAGAACCTGATTGATGACCAGAGCGAGCATCTCTGTACGATTCGTGGCTTGATGGATATCAAGTTCAGCGAAAATGCTGTGCCGCTTGAGGAAGTTGAACCGGTTGAAGCTATTCTGAAAAGGTTTAAGACTGGAGCCATGTCCTATGGGTCAATCAGTCAGGAGGCCCATGAAACCCTTGCCATTGCCATGAACAGGCTTGGAGGGCGGAGCAATACCGGTGAAGGCGGCGAAGATTCCGAGCGGTATACAAGAGATGCTAATGGTGATTCGAGGATGTCGGCCATTAAGCAAGTTGCTTCGGGAAGGTTTGGCGTTACCAGCGAATATCTTGCCAGTGCCAATGAGATCCAGATCAAGATGGCTCAAGGGGCAAAGCCGGGTGAGGGTGGACAGCTTCCGGGTTCCAAGGTTTATCCCTGGGTGGCGAAGGTTCGTCATTCCACTCCTGGTGTCGGTCTGATTTCGCCTCCGCCGCATCATGATATTTATTCAATTGAGGATCTTGCGCAGCTTATTCATGATTTGAAAAATGCCAATCATAAGGCTCGTATCAATGTGAAGCTTGTGTCGACTGTTGGTGTGGGTACAATTGCTGCAGGCGTTGCCAAAGCTCATGCCGATGTTGTGCTGATCAGTGGTCATGATGGAGGAACCGGTGCATCACCTGTATCGAGTATCATGCATGCCGGTATGCCGTGGGAGCTGGGTCTTGCTGAAGCACATCAGACACTTGTGCTCAATAATCTTCGCAGCCGCATTGTTGTTGAAGCTGATGGTCAGCTGAAAACGGCAAGGGATATTGTTATCGCTGCCATGCTTGGTGCTGAAGAGTTCGGTTTTGCGACGACCACTCTTGTGGTTATGGGTTGTGTAATGATGCGTTGCTGTCAGGATGATTCCTGTGCAGTTGGTGTTGCTACCCAGAATCCTGAACTTCGCAAGCACTTTAAAGGTAAGCCTGAGCATATTGAAAATTTCATGCGTTTTCTTGCTGAGGGTGTACGTGAGTATATGTCGCGCCTTGGTGTCCGTACTCTTAACGAGCTGGTCGGACATACTGAAAAGCTGTCCATGAAAAAATCAGTTAATCACTGGAAAGCTCAAGGCATTGATCTTTCGAAGATACTTTACAAAGCTGAGGCTGATGAACAGGAAACCAGGTATTGCACCATTGAACAGGAGCATAGCCTTGACGAAAGTCTTGACCGTACCATGTTACTTGCCATCTGTGAACCGGCGATCAAAAGAAAGGAAAAGGTTTTCAGCGCGCTCACCATCAGGAATACCAACAGGGTTGTAGGTACTCTTGTCGGCTATGAAGTTACTAAAGCGTATGGCGCTGCGGGATTGCCTGATGATACTATCCATCTGAAATTTTCCGGTTCTGCCGGTCAGAGTTTTGGTGCATTTATTCCTAATGGCATGACCCTTGAACTGGAAGGGGATGCTAACGATTACGTTGGTAAGGGGCTTTCGGGCGGTCGAATTGTTATCTATCCGTCAAAGGGTTCTTCTTTTGTACCTGAAGAGAATATCATCATTGGTAATGTCGGTTTTTACGGTGCAACTTCTGGTGAGGCGTTTATCAGGGGAATGGCAGGAGAGCGTTTTTGTGTGCGTAACAGTGGTCTGAATGCAGTTGTTGAGGCTATCGGTGATCACGGTTGCGAATATATGACGGGCGGAACTGTAATTATTCTTGGCAAAACCGGACGAAACTTTGCCGCGGGCATGTCGGGTGGTGTTGCTTATGTGTATGATGTTGATGGTACGTTTGCTGAAAACTGCAACAAGGAAATGGTCGGTCTTTATTCGGTTGATGATCCGATGGAGTTTGTAGGACTTCAGTCTATGATTGAAAGACATGTCGAGTATACCGGCAGTGCCCTTGGTCAGGCAATTCTTGATGATCGCGAAACTCTCCGCGATCGGTTTGTCAAAGTTATATCCCATGATTACCGCAGGGCTCTTGATGCTATGGCTGAGATTGAGGCTGCAGGGATTACCGGGGAGGAAGCAGTTATGGCAGCGTTCGAGAAAAATGTTCATGATCCTGCTCGCGTTTCAGGCAATTGACATCGGAAAAGGGCGGTACAGCCTGGTCTTGAAAAGATTAAACTATTGATATGGGCAAAGTTAAGGGTTTTATGGAGTACCAGAGAGAGGTGCCTGTTGACAGGGATCCTCTGGAGAGAATAAAAGACTGGCAGGAGTTCCATAAGGAGATGCCTGAAAAGGATTTGCAGGAACAGGGTGCCCGCTGTATGGATTGCGGTACGCCTTATTGCCATACCGGCTTTTTGTTAAGCGGTATGACGAGTGGCTGTCCGATTCATAATCTGATTCCTGAATGGAATGATTATGTTTATAAAGGGTTCTGGCATGAGGCTTACGACCGGCTGATGAAAACCAACAACTTTCCTGAGTTTACTGGAAGGGTCTGCCCAGCTCCATGCGAGGGATCGTGTGTGCTTGGTATTATTGAGCCGGCTGTCACCATCAAGAACATCGAATGCTCGATTATTGAGCATGCGTTTGCTTCCGGGTGGGTTGAGCCGAAAACTATTGCTTATAGAACAGGAAAGAGAGTTGCAGTCGTTGGATCGGGTCCTTCGGGACTTGCCGCTGCTGACCAGCTTAACAAGGCAGGGCATAGTGTCACGGTTTTTGAGAAGGATGACCATATCGGCGGGCTTATGATGTTTGGAATTCCAAACATGAAACTTGATAAAAAGCTTGTGCTTCAGCGTCGTGTTGATCTTATGAGGCTGGAGGGTGTCGTTTTCATGGAGAACACTGAGGTTGGTGTCGATTATCCGGCTGACAAATTGCTCGAAGAGTTTGATGCCGTTGTTCTCTGTACTGGTGCAACGAAGCCGCGTGACCTTTTTGCAGAGGGTCGTGAATATCCGGGTATCCATTTTGCCATGGAATTCCTCCGTTCAAGTACGAAAGCTTTACTTGCCGAGGGTTCGCCGGTTCTTTCTGCCGCAGGCAAAAATGTTGTTGTTATCGGTGGCGGAGATACAGGTACGGACTGTGTGGCGACATCGCTCCGTCAGGGCTGCAAGAGCGTTATACAGCTTGAGATTATGCCGAAACCACCACTTGAACGCCAGGCAGATAACCCATGGCCCGAGTGGCCAAAGACGTTTAAAGTAGATTACGGACAGGAGGAAGCTGCGCTTGTACAGGGTGATGACCCCAGAAAGTATTCCATGATGACAAAAAAGTTTCTTGCTGATGAAAAGGGGAATCTGAGAGGTGTTGAAGTTTCAAAGGTTGAGTGGGTTAAAAGTGAAGGCAGGTATGCCCCTCAGCCAGTT
>Ga0007882_10000415_pt1 | contig 25020 bp, 26 predicted proteins | sample CryBogCBH12Aug01_FD_71195 | JGI IMG/M metagenome (GOLD analysis project Ga0007882, IMG submission 71195) | Freshwater microbial communities from Crystal Bog, Wisconsin, USA - CBH12Aug09.1 | ecosystem: Environmental > Aquatic > Freshwater > Lake | place: Crystal Bog, Wisconsin, USA | collected... | reverse complement strand
CTCGGCGGCACGGGCGGCGCCATCGTCGATCTTGATGGCGATGCCCAGGCCGCGGGCGGGCAGCATGGCCGATTGCACGCCCTCGGCGCCGCCCTTGACGACGATGCCGGGGATCGCCCGCATCACCTCGGTGCAGAAGCGGCCGCGTCCGGCCACCAGCTCGGGATGGGCGGTGATCGCCGCCAGCAGGCGGCGCGCCGCCGAGCGCCGGGGTTCGGCCAGGCCGTCGGCGGCGGCGAAGCGGGCCATGGCGGTGGCCAGCCCGGCCAGGGGAAAGGCCAGAGTGGGGATGCCGCAGCCATCGACCGCCCAGGGGGTGCCCGGCCAGGGGCTGCCGGTCAGTTGGCAGAGGATGGCGTTGATGCCTTGCTGCACCGGATGGGCGGCGTCGATATAGCCGGCTGTCGGCAGGCCCAGATGCAAGGCGGTGGTCAGCATGCCGCAATGCTTACCCGAGCAGTTGTTGTGGAGCGCCGAAGGCTCGCCGGCGCATTCCAGGTCGGCCACCGACAGGCCGAGGCGGGCCAGCCAGGCGCCGGCCAGATCGAGATGGCAGGGATCGGCGCAATGGGAGGCCGAGGCCAGCGCCAGCTCGCGGTCGGACAGGGCGAAGCGGTCGGCGGCGCCGCTCTCCAGCAGCGCCAGGGCCTGCAGCGGCTTGACCGCCGAGCGCGGAAAGACCGGGCGGTCGGTGTCGCCCCAGCAATCTATCAATTTACCATCTACATCACAGACGGCGATGGCGCCGCGATGCAGGCTTTCCGGCAGGTCGCCCCGGCTGACACAGACCAGGACGGGATTAACCATCACCAAGGTTGACAAGTCATGTTCTCCCACGCCATGCATACCCGCATAATCGAAAGGCAGATGCTCATGATGTTCGCCAGGCTCGCCGCCGTCACGCTGGTCCTGTTTGTCGCCGCCGTTCCGGCCAGGGCCGAGGCCCCGAAACTGCTGGCCAAGACCGGCGACTGGGAAAGCTTCGCCTATTCGGACAAGGCGGGAAAGGTATGCTATGCCGCCAGCCTGCCAAAGCGATCACTGCATGCGGCGAAAAATCGCGGGGCGGCCAATGTCACGGTGACCCATCGGCCGGCCGAGAAAAGCATCGGCGTGGTCAGTGTCGCCGGCGGCTACGCCTATAAGAAGGACGCCATCGCCGAACTGGACGTCGACGGCGCCAAATTTGATCTCTTCACCACCGGCGAAACCGCCTGGGCGCGGGACGACAAGGCGGTGGTGCAGGCGATGCTGAAGGGCAAGTCCCTGGTCATGCACGGCACCCCGGCCAAGGGCGAGGCCACCGCCGACACCTATTCGCTGGCCGGCTTCGCCGCCGCCATGACCGAGATCGGAAAGGCGTGCGGCGTCAAGTGACTTGCCTCCGGGCGGTCCGGCGCCATATCTAACGCCTATGAGTGAACTGATCAATCTGGTCGGCCTGGCGCGCGACGAACTGGCGGCGGAAATGGCCGCCATCGGCGAGAAGCCGTTCCGCGCCAAACAGCTGTGGCATTGGATCTATAATCGCGGCGTCACCGATTTCGCCGCCATGACGACCCTGGCCGGGCCGCTGCGCGAGCGCCTGGCCGAACGCTATGTGGTGCAGCGGCCGCGGGTCGCGCGCGAACAGACCTCGGCCGACGGAACCCGCAAATGGCTGCTGGCCTTTGCCGACGGCAATGAGGCCGAGACCGTCTACATTCCCGAGGATGACCGCGGCGCCGTCTGTCTGTCGTCGCAGGTCGGCTGCACGCTGACCTGCAAGTTCTGTCATACCGGCACCCAGTTGCTGGTACGCAACCTGACCGCCAGCGAGATCGTCGGCCAGTTCATGGCGGCGCGGGATTCCTACGGCGAATGGCCCAGTTCGGATGACGGCGGACGGCTGCTGTCCAACATCGTGCTGATGGGCATGGGCGAGCCGCTGTTCAATTATGACAATGTCGCCAAGGCGCTGAAAATCATCATGGACGGCGAGGGCATCGCCGTCTCCAAGCGGCGCATCACCCTGTCCACCTCGGGCGTGGTGCCGATGATCCGCCGCTGCGGCGAGGAATTGGCCGTCAATCTGGCGATTTCCCTGCATGCGGTGACCGACGAGCTGCGCGACCGGCTGATGCCGATCAATCGCAAATACCCGCTGACCGAGCTGATGCGCAGCTTGCGCGCCTATCCGACCAACAATGCCCGGCGCATCACCTTCGAATATGTGATGCTGAAGGACGTCAACGACAGCCTGGCCGATGCCCGCGAGCTGATCCGCCTGATTGACGGCATCCCGGCGAAGTTCAACCTGATCCCGTTCAACAAATGGCCGGGCGCCGAGTTCGACTGTTCCGACCGCAAGGTCATCGAGCGGTTTTCCGACGAATTGTTCAATGCCGGCTATTCGGCGCCGATCCGCCAGCCGCGTGGCACCGACATCCTCGCCGCCTGCGGCCAGCTGAAATCCGACAGCCAGCGCATCCGCGCCTCGCTGGCCAGGGAACGGCTGGCGGCCGGCATCGTTGACGAGGATCATCTGCCTGTCCCTCAATCGCGATAGCAGATCGCGCGCTCAGCCGCTTGCTCTCCAGGGTTCTTGGCCTATACTGCGCCGCCAAATCAACCGCGCTGCCCAAGGTGTCCCATGAAAGGCGAAGTCAAAAAGGTCGTTCTGGCTTATTCCGGTGGACTGGATACTTCGATCATTCTGCGCTGGCTGCAGGACCAGTATGCCTGCGAGGTGGTGACCTTCACCGCCGATCTCGGTCAGGGCGAGGAACTGGAACCGGCCCGCAAGAAGGCCCTGATGATGGGCATCAAGCCGGAAAACATCTATATCGACGATCTGCGCGAGGAATTCGTCCGCGACTTCGTCTTCCCGATGTTCCGCGCCAACGCCCTCTATGAAGGCGTCTATCTGCTGGGTACCTCCATCGCCCGGCCGCTGATCGCCAAGCGGCAGATCGAGATCGTCAACGCCACCGGCGCCGACGCCGTGTCCCATGGCGCCACCGGCAAGGGCAACGACCAGGTGCGCTTCGAGCTGGGCTATTACGCGCTGAAGCCCGACATCAAGGTGATCGCCCCCTGGCGCCTGTGGGATCTCAATTCGCGCACCCGGCTGCTGGATTTCGCCGAGAAGCACCAGATCCCCATCGCCAAGGACAAGCGCGGCGAGGCGCCCTATTCCACCGACGCCAACCTGCTGCACATCTCCTATGAGGGCAAGGCGCTGGAAGACCCCTGGGTCGAGCCGGACGAGGACATGTTCACCCGCTCAGTCAGTCCGCAGATGGCGCCGGACAAGCCGACGGTGGTGGAAATCGAATTCGTCGCCGGCGACCCGGTGGCCGTCGACGGCGAGACGATGTCGCCGGCGACGCTGCTCACCCGCCTCAACCAGCTGGGCGGTGCCAACGGCATCGGCCGCCTGGATCTGGTGGAGAACCGCTATGTCGGCATGAAGAGCCGCGGCGTCTACGAGACCCCCGGCGGCACCATTCTGTCGGTGGCCCATCGGGCGATGGAAAGCCTGACCCTGGATCGCGGCGAGGCGCATCTCAAGGACGACCTGATGCCCCGCTATGCCGAGCTGGTCTATAACGGCTTCTGGTGGAGCCCGGAGCGCCTGGCCATCCAGACCATGATCGACCGGGTCAGCCAGAACGTCACCGGCACGGTCCGCCTCAAGCTGTTCAAGGGCAATGTCACGGTGGTCGGACGCAAGTCGCCGGTCTCGCTGTATCGCCTCGACTACGTCACCTTCGAGGCCGATTCGGTCTACAACCAGCAGGATGCCGAAGGCTTCATCAAGTTGAATGCGCTGCGCATGCGCCTGGCCAAGATGGCCAGGGGGTAAGTTTCAGGCTACCGGTTGATCCGCCGACGAATTCAGACAGGAAACGTCGGCGGAACAACGGTTGCGTTGCCTGAGAACGGTGCGACCTCGATCTCGCCCTCTCGCTTGCGGGCCTGGACGATGTCAAAGCTGTTTTGCATCCGCATCAAAGTCTCCATCGAAATCCCAAATGCTTTTTCGATCCGCAACGCCATTTCCGGCGAAAGATGCGCGCGCTCGTTGAGCAGGGCCGACAGTGCCGGGCGGGTGACGCCGAGCGCTCGTGCTGCGTCCGTGACCGACAACCCCAGCGCCTCGATGACTTCACTCTTCAGGAACCCTCCCGGATGGGCAGGATTCTTCATACGAATACCCTGTGTCGCCGCCATCGCCATCTCCTAATGATAATCTTCGTAGTTCAGGTCGATGATCTCGATCTCAGTCCGATCGATCCAGAATGTGATGCGCCAGTTCTTCGTAACAAGGAGGCTCCAGCTACCCTTGCGGTCACCGGCCAGTTGATGTGCTTTCCAACCTGGTACGGCACGCAATTCATTTTCTTCCTCCATTTCCTGAAGGAACGAGACGATGCGGCGGAGCTTCGTCACGACATCGGGTTGCACCCCAGTGGGGTCGTCGTCCTCGATCAAGCGGAGCAAGCCTTTATGGACGACGTTCCTGATCTTCATGCCAAATTGTACCAGCGGACCTGTCGCGTGTAAAGCGACACGAGACGGACGGGTCTGGGAAAATGAGGGGAGAAGTATTGTTCACCACGAAGACACAAAGGAAAACAGTAATTCTCTTTTATTTTCTTCGTGTCTTGGTGTCTTCGTGGTGCATCAAACAGATCGGCGAGCTGTCACTGGCGACGGTTGACTGCCGACAGCACCGCCTTCAGCGAGGCGGTGACGATGTCCTCGTCCATGCCGACACCGTTCAGCGTGCCGCCTGGGCCGGCGATCTCCACATAGGCCACCGCCTTGGCGGCGGCACCGCGGCCGATGGAATGCTCGTGGAAATCCACCACCTCTACGGCCAGTCCATCCTTGCTCAGGCCTTCGATGAAGGCGTCGATCGGACCATTGCCGCGCCCCTTGACGATACGTTCGCCGCCGCCGTCGCGCAAGGTGGCGGTCATGCGGCCGGGCTCGCCCAACTGATGTTCGAAATGATGGCCGAGCAGGGCCAGCGGGTTTCCGCGGTCGACGAATTCGCGGTCGAATTCCTGGCGGATTTCCGCCGGTGACAGCTCCTTGCCGGTGGCGTCGGCGCGCTTCTGCACCACCTTGGAGAACTCCACCTGCAGGCTGCGCGGCAGCGACAGGCCGTATTCCTGCTCGAGGACATAGGCGACGCCGCCTTTGCCCGACTGGCTGTTGATGCGGATCACCGCCTCGTAGCTGCGTCCCAGATCGGCCGGATCGATCGGCAGATAAGGGACTTCCCACAGATTGCCGCCTGATTGGCGCAAGGCCGCCAGCCCCTTCTTGATGGCGTCCTGATGCGACCCCGAGAACGCGGTGAACACCAGTTGGCCGGCATAGGGGTGACGGGGATGGACGCCGATCTGGGTGCATTCCTCGGAGACGGTGATGATGTGGTTGATGTCGGAAATCCGCAGGCCGGGATCGACTCCCTGGGTGACCATGTTCATCGCCAGGGTGACGATATCGACATTGCCGGTGCGTTCGCCATTGCCGAACAGCGTCCCCTCGATGCGCTGACCGCCCGCCATCAGCGCCATTTCGGCGGCGGCGACGGCGGTGCCGCGGTCGTTGTGGGGATGGATGCTGACGATGATGCTGTCGCGGTTGGCGATATGCCGGCAGAACCATTCGATCTGGTCGGCATAGACGTTGGGCGTCGACATCTCGACGGTGGCCGGCAGGTTGACGATCATCGGCTTGGCCGGGGTCGGCCGCCATTCCTCCATCACCGCCTCGGTGATGGCGACGGCGAAATCGAGCTCGGTGCCGGTGAAGCTTTCCGGCGAATACTGGAAGGTGATGTTGGTTTCCGGACAGCCGGCGGCCAGTTCGCGGATCAGGCGGGTGCCGTTGACGGCGATCTCGGTGACGGCGTCGCGGCCGGCGGCGAAGACGACGCGGCGCTGCAGTTCCGAGGTCGAATTATACAGGTGGACGATAGCGTTCTTCGCCCCCTTGATGGCCTCGAAAGTGCGGCGGATCAGCGGTTCTCGCGACTGGGTGAGCACCTGCACGGTGACGTCGTCGGGGATCAGCTTTTCCTCGATCAGCAGGCGCAGGAAGGCGAAATCGGTCTCCGAGGCGGCCGGGAAGCCGACTTCGATCTCCTTGAAATCCATGGCCAGCAGCAGATCGAACATGCGCCGCTTGGCGGCCGGGCTCATGGGTTCGACCAGCGCCTGGTTGCCGTCGCGCAGGTCGACGCTGCACCACTGGGGCGCCTTGTCGATGCTGCGGCCGGGCCATTGGCGATCAGGCAGGGCGACGGGAGTGAAGGGGCGGTATTTGCCGAAGGGCATCTTGTTCATGACGGTTCTCCTTGTTTGAAATCTGGGGTCGGACAGGAGAAACGTCAAAGTCGTGCGAGATGTCTTCTGCGCCCGACACTGAGTCGAATATGCCGACTGAACGGAGACTTGCGGGGAAACGGCGAAATCATGGTGAACAGATCCAGAAGCGATTGACGGCAACGACGAGGTCCCGGACTCACAACGGAGGCCGGGCCCTAAAGTCGAAGCAGAGACGTGCGAATCGCGTCGATCATGGCCCCACTCATAGCATTAGAGCGGTTCGCGATCAATTTGAATCGCTCCAGGGCAATAGGCGGGGCCGGGCCCCGCCGCCCACCGAAGACCGCGCTCGCTCAAGGCCCGACGGAATGGCGCACAGGGGGCGATGAGGTGACCGATCCCCTGGACGGCGGAGGTTATAGCTTTCATCCAGAAGTATAACTTAGAGCATAATACCCTTGCCATTTTGCATAGAGATTATCTGCCCAATAAAACAAATACTTGGGTGTTGCGTCGGTCTTCAGGGGCGCCAACGATCTCGATGGCAATCGGGGGCGGCTGGTCCGGGGTGATCGTCGGCGCTCTGCCGGTACGACAGAGCGCGAAGTGAGGCCGTCGGATGATGTCTGCGAAGCTCAAGGTGACAACATCAAAGGCCGCCGCGCTGGTCATCTTGCTCGGCGGAGGATTGCTGGCGTGGAATATTTATGACGACTACCGGTCTGTTCTCTCAAAGGAATTTTCCGCGCTCAAAACACAGGCGCGTTTGGCTGAGTCTCAAATTGCCGGATTGTTGCGAGGCGTGGATGTTGGTCTTCAGGCCCTTGTCGCCGATCAGCAGGCAACGCCGAGTATCCCGCCACAAATAATATCCCAGCGGCAGCTGACCGTCCTGAAGCAGTTTCCCGAAGCAAGAATTATATTTTCCACAAATTCTTCCGGAAATATCGTAACTGCTGAAAGCATAGAAGGGTCTCAGGATCTTGATGTGTTGCGTAAATTTAACGTGTCTCAGAGAGACTATTTTGTTTTTCACGAACAGTCAGATAAGTCCGATCTTTATAAATATCATATTTCCCGGCCATTCAAGGCGGTCACCAATAAACAAATCGTCACGATCTCCAGGGCGATCCGCGATGCTCATGATGAGTTTCGAGGTGTCGTGGTTGTCACATTGCTTTTGCGCGTTTTTGACGAGTCTCTTCAGGAGTTATTAGATAATAAAATTATCGATGCAGCTGCGGTGCATAATAGAGCTGGGGACATACTTTATCGTTTGCCGGATCCAGAAATCTATATTGGTAAGAATATTGCATCAGGGGCGGCTTTTCAAAAATACCTTCAGTCGACAGACAATATCACTTTATACCTTGGCGTTACTGCAACCGATAATGTAAAGCGCATTGTTGTTTTTGGGAAAGTCGGCGATACCGGGCTGGATGTCGCAATATCCAGTCAATATGACCGGATCATGGTCGAATGGCGCCGTCGGATAGTCCTGAAACTTCTGGTCTTTATCGTTTTTGCGGCCTTGTCGGTGGCGCTGTTCAAGGAATACGGGCGGCGGCAGATCGCCAGGGAAGCGGTGCACAAGGCCTCGCTCTATGCCCGCAGTTTGATAGAGGCCAGTCTGGACCCCTTGGTGACGATCAGTCCGGATGGAAAGATCACCGATGTCAATCTGGCGACGGAGAGAGCCACGGGGGTGTCGCGCGAGCTGCTGATCGGCAGCGACTTCTTCACCTATTTCACCGAACCGGAAAACGCGCGGGCAGGCTATCAGAAGGCTTTTGCCGAAGGACAGGTTACCGACTATCCGCTGGCCATCCGCCATGTTTCCGGTCGCGTCACCGACGTTCTGTACAATGCGGCGGTTTACCGCAACGCCGAAGGCGCGGTTGACGGCGTTTTCGCCGCCGCCCGAGACATAACGGAAAGGAAGGCGATCAGTGAAAAATTACTGGCTGTGAACAGCGAGCTTGAGCAGTTCGCCTATGTCGCATCTCACGATCTGCGCCAACCTTTGAGAATGGTCACCAGCTATCTCGGAATTATCGAGAAGAATGTGGGGCCCCAGCTCAACGACGACCTCAAGAAATATCTCGGTTTCGTCGTCGAGGGGGCCAAACGTATGGACCGCTTGATCGTCGCGCTCCTCGATTATTCCCGCACCGGCAAATACGGTGAATCGATACTGGTGCCGCTCGGCGAGGCGATCGCCGACGCCTTGCAAAACCTGGCAGTAGCGATAAGAGAAAGCGGTGCGAAAGTCTCCGTGACCGAAAAAATGCCGGTCGTATTCGGCGACAAGACGGACTTGATGCGGGTATTTCAGAATCTGATTAGCAACGCCATAATATATCGGTCACCGGATCGGCCTTGCCAAATCGAAATAGGCTGGTCCAGGCAAACGGACGACTACCTTGTCTGGGTCAAAGACAACGGGATCGGCATCGAACCCGAACAGCATGCGCGGGTATTTCTGATCTTCCAGCGGTTGGTTCCCAAAAACGGCCCGGACGGCTCCGGCATAGGTCTGGCCGTGTGTAAAAAGATCGTCGAACAGCAAGGCGGAAAAATCTGGATCGAGTCTGAGGTCGGCAAAGGCAGCGCCTTCTTTTTGACCTTTCCCGTGCCGCCAACAAGCCCTGAGGCGGGCCATTGACCCATCCGCGGACGGACCGCGGCCCGCCTGCGGACAGATCAATATCCTTAAACTTTACGCCGGCATCGGCTCATGGGTTTGGGCGCTCTTGCCGCAAACGGTGACGCAAGCCTCGCAGCCGATGCAATTGCCGGCATGTTCGAGAACCATGATCTTGCGGTTCGAGTCATCGTCGTCGTCATCCTGCGGGTCGAACAGTTCGCCGTCCTCGTTGATGCCCATCATCTTCATCACCTTTTGGGTGCAGACCTTGAAACAGCGGCCGCAGCCGATGCAGAGTTCCTTGCTGATGGCGGTGAGGTATTTGGGAACCCAGGGTGTGCCGTCGCGTTTGGTGAAGGTCAGGAATGCCATTGTACTCTCCTTTCAAAGGTTTCAAGCGGCTGCGACTTCGGGAAACTTGCCGATGACGGCAATGCCGTCGTCGATGATGCGGTTGGCTTTGGCGACCATGGCGTCGACGGAGTCGAAGCCGAAGCGGTGCAGGTCGCGGAGATAGGCGTTGATCACCACCAGTTTGCCGGCGGTCAGCAGCATGCGCCCCCAGCCCTCATGGTGGATGTTCATCATCGGCGCCGCGTTGATGCCGGTCCGCCGCTCGATGGCCAGGCCGATGGCGCCGTAGAACAGTTCGACCCGCCACAGGATGTCGGGGTCGGGGTCGCCGATCAGCGGGATCTCGCGGCGCTGTTCCTTGGTGACGACGAACGGCGCCAGCAGCACCTCGTCCGGCTCGCCGTCCCAGGCGCCGCTGCGGTCCTGGGCGCGAATCAGCATCACCAGGGAGGTGACGAAGGGGTCCTGGCCCGCCGTCATGACCGCTCTCCGTCATCATCGATGAAACGCTCGTCGCCGGCGTCACCGTCGCGCAGGGCCTTGCGCAGCCAGGGCGGCGGATTGCCCTTGAGCATGGTGCTGACCCGCTCGATCACCTGGCCGATCGGTTCGTCCGCCGGCAATTTGATGGGATGCACCTTGGCCCGCACGACGCGCGCCGCCGCCGGGCCGCCGATGGCCCGCACGAACAGCAATGAGGTGCCCTCCAATGCCGAGATCTTGGCCGCCAGGCGATCGTCGCCATCCTCCTGGTGATTGCCCGACTGGTCGCTGACATCGTCGAACTGAACGGCCTCCAGAAAGGCGTGGCCTTCCGGTCCGACCTCGTAGAAGAGGAAATTGCGGGCGCCGGCGAAATGCGCGTCGACCCGCTGGCGGTCGTGGGTGGCAAGGGCGATTCTCATATGCGCTCCTTTGAGCTTCGGGGCCGGGTCGGGATCAACCAGCCGCAGTCGCCGGGTGGCCATGGCTTCCTCCGTCCATCAGGATATTGCCGAGCTGGTTGACAAGGTCGCGGGTGCCGGCATAGCCGGCGGTGGTCACATGGGCGGCGCCGAGGCGGTCGAACACCGGAAAGCCGGCGCGGAAATGCGGCAGGCCGGTCTTGGCGGCCAGCTGGCGGCCATTGGAATTGGCGATGATCAGATGGCAATCGCCGGCCCCGGCGAGTTCCGTCTCGAGATCGGCGAAATCGCCGACCACCACCCGGTCGCAGGGCAGCCGGTCCAGTTCCGGCGAGGCCTCGGAGGTCACCACGGCAGCCAGCCTGGCGCCGAGGTCGCAGGCCAGGCGGCCATAGGCGGTGACCAGCGCCGGTTCGCCGGCCAGCGCCAGCGAGCGGCCGGCGAAATAGAAATGTCCGTCCAGCATGGCGTCGACCAATTGCGAGCGGGCGCGCCGCTGGCGGGGCGGCACCGCGACACCGGCGGCGGCGGCCAGGGTTTTCATCAGCTGGTCGACGGCGGCCAGCCCGGTGACCCGGTCCAGCAGGACGAAGGGCACGCCGGTCACCTCCTCCAGCGTCCGCGCCGAGATCCGCATATGCTCGCCGATGGCGATGGTCAGACGTGACCGTCCGAGGTCCCGCAACTGGGCAACCGAGGTGCCGCCCAGGGTCGTCGGCGTGTAACTGTCGGGGACATGGCCGTCCAGCGACTGGGCGAGGTCGGGCAGGACGATCGCCTCGAGGCCGAAATCGGCGATGATGTCCTTCAGCGCCGCCACATCCCCCGGAGTCAGATGGCTGCCGGGCAGCAGGGTGACCTGGTTCAGCGGTGCCTCTCCCGCCGCCGGCGGGCGGGCGCACTGGCGGATGATGGCGGATACCGCTTTGCCCCAGCCGGTTTCCAGCGAACCGGTAAAATCGGGCGCCGAGACGTCCACCACCGCGATTTCCGCCAGTTCAGGATTGCGGGCGCGGATCAGCTTGAGCTCGCCGGACATGTCCTCGCCGCGGGTTTCGGTCAGCGCCGTGGAGATGACGCCGATCATCTCCGGCCTGGCGCGCCGGGCGATGTTCAGCAGGCCCTGCTCGACCTGGTCCATGCCGCCGAGGATGGTGCTGATCTCGTTCATGGCGGTGGTCTGCAGGGGAATCGCCTCGCGGAAATGCCGCACCATCATCACCAGGGCGAAGGCGGTGCAGCCCTGCGAGCCGTGGAACATCGGCAGGCAACCCCGCATCCCCATGAAGGCCATGGCGGCGCCCAGCGGCGCGCTGATTTTCAGCGGGCTGGCCGACAGGGCCTTGGCGTGATCGATGATGACGCTCATGCCTCCTCCCAGGGTGCCGGGGCGCGGACCTGCGCCCAGATGGGATTGTTGATGGACAGGTCGATCTGGCGGATCAGCTCGACCATGCCGTCATAGGCGGCATAGCCGTGATGGCGTTCCTGGTTGATGTCGATCCAGGGCGTGCGGGCCTTCAGCGCGACGAATTGCGACCGCCCGCCGGACAGCATCATGTCGGCCTTGCCGTCCCTGAACATGGCGTACATGTCCCGCGGCGTGATGGCGTCGGCCAGTTTTTCCTCGTCGTCGCCGAGGCGGGCCAGGGCCTTTTGGCGGTCCGCCTCGGTGGCCTTGCGCACCGAGGTGCCGACCACCTCCATGCCGACCTCCTGCAGGGCCTGGATCACCGACCAGCTTTTGACGCCGCCGGTGTAGAGCAGCACCTTGCGGCCGGCCAGGCGGGCCTTGTAAGGCTCGAGCAGGCGCCAGGCCTTTGTTTCTTCTTCGGCGATCAGGATTTCCGTGCGCTCGGCCAAACCAGGATCGGCGCCCCGCTCGACCAGCATGCGGGCGATGTTGCGCAGCGCCTCGGAGGTGTCGGAAATGCCGTAGAACGACCCCTCGAAATAGGGGATGCCCCAGCGCTCCTTCATCTTGCGGGCCAGGGTGACCAGGGCCTGGCTGCACAGCACCATATTGGCGCGCGCGGTATGGGCCGCCGCCACCTCGGCATAGCGGGCGTCGCCGGTGATGGAGGTGCGCAGGCGGATGCCGAGGCGGGCCAGCAGCGGCCGGAACTGGTCCAGTTCGCCGGCGACATTGTATTCGCCGAGGATGTTGATGTCGGTGGGGCCGCAGTCGTCCGGCTCGACGGTGCCGATGACATGCTCCAGCAGCGCCTCGCCGGCCAGCCGGTTGCCGAGATTCTTGGAGCCGACGAAGCCCGGCGCGTTGACCGGCACCACCGGTCGGCCGAGGCGCTCGCTGGCGGCCTTGCAGACGGCGTCGATGTCGTCGCCGATCAGCGCCCCGACACAGGTCTGGTAGACGAAGACCGCCGGCGGGTCATAACGCCGGATGGCTTCCTTGATGGCCCGGTACAGCTTCTTTTCGCCGCCGGCGACGATGTCGAGATTGGACATGTCGGTGGTGAAGCCGACACGGTACAGGTCCGAGCCGCTGCTCCAGGAATTGCGGCCGTCCCAGGAATTGCCTTCGCAGGCGATGGGACCATGCACCAGATGCACGACGTCGGTCACCGGCTGCAGGGCGATCTTGGCGCCGTCGAAGGCGCAGCCACCGGCCGCCGCGCCCGGAACCAGCGACTTGCCGCAGCCCTTTTTGCGCTCGCCCGCGGATTTGGACTGATTGATCGAGCAGCCGGGCTCGTTCATCAGTTCCTGCACCTTGCGCTTCAGCATCGAAGACCTCCGACCGTTTGTCGGGTAACGCCTTCGCAAAGCCTGTGCCATGCGCAAAGCCGGCGGAAATGCTATGGTTGCTGATTGTTTCCGCGGGCCATTGTCGGATGTCCGACAACGCCATTGTCGGGAAAAGAGGGTCAGAGATGATTGCCGTCCGTGCGGCGCGACCGGAGGACAGCGCCGAGATCCTGCGCCTGCTGCGTCTGCTGGCGGCTTATGAAGGCGACCCCGGCGCTGGAGAATATTTCCACGCCATATCACGTTCCAGTTGGGCCGGAACTCGACTATTCTAGAGTTGTCGACGATCCAGATAGACGCCCATTCATAAATCTTTCGCTGAAGTTTAATTCCAAAAATGATCGCATTAGACGTATCTACCGCTACGCTATCTATGGGTTTCGTATTGGTTGCCCTCGGCTGCATGTTTCAAGGCAGTTGGCGTTCTGGGAAGGAACTCAGCATTGGGCGGCAATGGGCATTGGCTGCCATACTTTATGGTTTTGGGGATGTGTTTATCGCGTTCCGCGGCCAGCTGCCGCCGCTGGTTTCGGTGGTCGTCGCCAACACCCTGATTTTTGTCAGTGTGGCTCTGGTTCACCGTGGGACAATGGTATTTACCCGCACGAAGCCGTCGGACCAAGCCTATTGGCTGACCGGTGCCGCAGTGTTCACGTCTTTTTGTTATTTCACTTTTGCCAGTCCAAATATTGAAGCCAGAATCGTTATAATCTCTCTCTGTCGATTGCCGTTTTTCACTCACGCGGCCTGGCTGTTGTGGCGAACCCGGCCCGTGGGAAGTGTTCGGCTGCTGTCCTTTATTCTGGTCGTTTCCACGGCGTGGTTTACCTTCCGTGCTGGAGTGACGGAGTTCAACAACCAAAATTTGTCCGATTTTCTGAAGGCAGGAAGCTTTCAGGCGATGAATTTTCTGATTACCGCCGTTGTCACTGTCTTAATGGTCGCAGCCCAACTGCGTATAGAAAATGAACAAGTCCGTGCTGGTCTGGACCGGGAGGCGAATGAGCTACGCCTGGCACGGGATAATCTGGAGCATACGATAGCCGAACGGAATGCCGAATTGTTACAAGCCAACGCCGAATTATCACGGGCTAACTCCGAACTGGAGAATTTCGCCTATGTTACCTCCCATGATCTGCGCCAGCCGGTCAGAACCGTCATCAATTACCTTTCCCTGATCGAGAAGAAGCTTGGCCCGACGTTGGACGCCGACCTGACGAAATACTTTGGTTTCGCTTCCAACGGCGCTAGGCGTATGGACAGCCTGATCGTTGATTTGTTGGAGTATTCGCAAACGGGACATAAGACCGCGGTGTTCGAGCCGATATCTCTGGGCGCTGCGGTGAATGAAAGCCTTGAGAACTTGTCATCAATAATCGCCGATGCCCATGCTTCCATCCTGGTAGCAGGTGCCCTGCCGACTATTCTTGGCTGTCGTTCCGATCTGACCAGGCTTATGCAGAACTTGATCGGCAATGCCGTCAAATACCGGCATCCCGACCGCCTTCCCGAAATCGCCATAGGGTGCCGGGACGACAACGGCAGGTGGCTGGTCTGGGTTGCGGACAATGGCGTCGGCATTCCCCCCGAGTTCCGGGAGCGGGTGTTCGGTATGTTCCAGCGGTTGGTGCCAAAAAAAGACATTGAAGGAACTGGGATCGGTCTGACGGTCTGCCGAAAGGTGGTCGAGGCGCATGGAGGGCAAATCTGGGTCGAGGACGCCCCTCATGGCGGCTGTACCTTCATGATGACGTTCCCGAAAATTGATCAGGACTCGCTGAACACTGTCGCGTGATGGCGAAAAATTACCAGTTGGGTTTGTCCTGTCGCGGGTCATTGTCGGAAAGGGAGGGTCAGAGATGATTGCCATCCGTGCGGCGCGACCGGAGGACAGCGCCGAGATCCTGCGCCTGCTGCGTCTGCTGGCGGCTTATGAAGGCAACCCCGGCGCGGTGACCACCGACGAGCAGGCGATCCGCCGCGACGGGTTCGGGGCCGGGCGGCGCTTCGAGACCCTGCTGGCGGAAAGGGCCGGCCATGTCCGCGGTCTGGCCGTGCTGTTTGACGCCTATTCCAGCTGGCGAGGCGCGCCGACCCTGGTCATCCACGACCTGTTTGTCGAAGAGGCCGCGCGCGGCCTGGGTGCCGGCCGGGCCCTGGTCGCCGCCGCCGCCCGCCTGGCGGCCGAGCGCGGCTGCTGCCGCATCGACTTGAATGTGGTGGAGGGCAACGACGGCGGGCGCCGGTTCTACGAGGGTCTGGGGTTCAAGGCGGTGGCCGGCTGGCTGCCCTATCGTTTGAGCCGGGAAGATCTGGAGAGGCAGGTCACTTTGCCGCGCTAGTGTCCTTTTCGCCCGGTCACAGAACCCAACCTCAGGGTGTCTGAAATCTTGTAAATCCGCCTGGAGCTTGCCGAGATGCCACGAATCTGGCAAGAGACCCTGGTTGCTCGTCCACTGATTTGTTTGTGAATGAGGAGGAGCTTTTTGGGCACGATATCCGGACCGGCACATATCACCAGCGGGTTCTACAACGTCACCAGTGGTGACGGCAGCAATATCACCAGTGTTTCGGCCACGTTCACCTTCAACACCGTCCCAGCCGCCAGCAACGGACACGCCACCTATTTCGTGGCGCTGCAACCATGGGGCAACACGGGTAACACTGGTATCAACCCTGCCCTGTGGAACCAAGCCAACCAAACCTATATGGGCCTCCACACGCCGGGGCCGGTATGGTCTCTCACCAGTTCCACCCAAGGCTCTGTCGACGGTGCGACCTGGTCGACGGGCGCGGTCCCGTCGGGGGTCAACTCCGGGGCCTATTCCGACGGTGGTACCTCCTATCGGGTGTACTCGTCGGTCCCGCTGACCAACGGATCGACCTACACCCTGACAGAATCGTTCCAGGGTACGACCCTGAACTACTACATCACCGACGCCCAGGGTGTGACGACCAAGTATGGTTCCATGCAGAATATGGGCATCTCATACTTTCCAAGCAGCTACGGCTTTTCCATCTTTACTGAGTATACCAGCTCGACCATCGATACGTCTCAGCAGCCCCAGATCGACGTCACGGCATCGAACTTTCAGGTTAACGGACACGCCTCCGGGGCCGGGGTCTCCTACTGGCAGGCCCAGAACAACTACACCAACGTCGGAGCCCAGTTCGCGGAGGAGTTCGGGGCGAACTATTACGAGGTCGCGACCGGGGCCGGCAACAATGTCGTGGCCCTGGCCGGCACCAATATGACCATCCAGGGGAACGGGGCCGGCGCGACCCTGCGGTTGACCGCCACCAACCATGACCTGACGACCGACACCATATCAGGCATCGCCATTCTCGATCTGAACGGTCAGAGCGCCACCATGACCACGGCGCAATATCAAAGCTTTAGTTCGTTGCTCAATGGAACGACGGTTATCCTGAGCGACACAGGGAATGCCGTCACCGTAAGTATCGGTACTGTCTCTGGTCCGGTCGTCACCAACACCACAAGCAACCAAGTCACGTTAGTCGCTCCAACCGCAAATTCAACAGTTACGGGGGGAGGCAAAGATATCCTTAATCTTGCGCAAAACCCCATCGCGAATGTGTCCTCGGCCTATACGATGACATCGAGCCCTGACGGATCGATCTCCTTGGCCGCCGGGGGCAGTAGCGATCACGTTAGCGGCGTCATTCAGATCCAGTTCTCTGACAAGACGATTTCCATCGCCAATAGCGACAACGCCAATGTGGCGAGGCTTTATCAGGCTGCGTTTGGTCGTGCCCCGGATGCTTCGGGTTTAGCCGCTTGGGAGACCGTCTACAGCGCAGTTTCTGGTGCCGCTAAAGCCGCCGGGACGACCACGGCCCTTGCCATGACTCCGGTGGCGGGTTTGTCCAATATAGCGTCCGGTTTCACAAATTCTGCCGAGTTCCAGGCCAAGTACGGCACTTTAAACAATGATGATTTCCTGACGCAAATCTACAACAACGTCCTGGGAAGAGTGGCTGATACCGGCGGGTATAATGCTTGGCTGAATGCGATGAATACTGGCGGTTATACAAAGGAAATGGTGTTGGTCGGATTTGCGGAAAGCACTGAGAACATCACTAATACAAACTACTCCGCCAGTCATGCCACGGGCTGGCTGTTCGGGGTGTAAAATATCAGGTGCACCGACGCGCTCAGGTTTCGCGAGAGTGTGAGATTTGCGGGTTAACCCAGCCCTTCTCCCCCCATGGGGGGAGAAGGGCTGGGTCGTCAGGTTTGTTCTATCGCGTCAGGTCGAAGGAGATGTCCGAGGCGTCGTCGGCCACCTCGAAGATGCGGTCGAGGATTTCCACCAGCACCCTCAGAGCCCCCTGATAGCCGAAGGTCGGGAAGCGGTGATGGTGATGGCGGTCGAAGATCGGGAAGCCCAGGCGGATGAAGGGGACGCCGGTGTCCTTCTGCAGATATTTGCCGTAGGAGCTGCCGATCAGCAGGTCGACCGGTTCGGTGAACAGCAGCGAACGCATATGCCACAGGTCCTTGTTGCGCCATGCCTTGCCGGATTCGCCGAAGCGGGTGGTGGCCAGCAGTTCGGTGGTCTTCTTCTCCCAATCGGCCGAGCCGTTGGAGGCCAGCACATGCACCGGCTCCATGCCCAGTTCGAGCAGGAAGGCGGTCAGGCCATAGACGACATCGGGATCGCCGAACAGGGCGACACGCTTGCCGTGCAGCCAGGCGGTGCTGTCGGCGATGGCGTCGACCAGGCGTCCGCGCTCGATTTCCAGGGCTTCGGGGATCGGCTTGCCGGTCAGTTCCGAGACCTTCATCAGGAAGGCGTCGGTGCCCGAGATGCCCATGGGCGAGTTCAGCGCCGCCACCGACTGGCCCTTCTCGGCGCAGTAGGCGAGGGTCTTCTCGGTGGAGAACTCCTGCAGCGACAGGGTCGCCGAGGCATTGATGGCGGCCCGGGTGTCGTCGATGGTGGTGCCGCCGTAATACATCTTGTAGGTGCCGTCGGTGGGGCTGTCGAAGGTGTCGGAGACGTCGCAAACCAGGGTGTAGTCCACCCCCATGAGGTCAAGATAGCGCTTGATCTCGCGGTTGTTGGCCGGGGCGTAGCCGTCGAAGCCGGGGATCACGTTGATCTTGCTGACGGGGGTGCGCACCAAGACCTTCTCGCGCTCCCAGAAGTAATGGAAGATGCCCTTGATCATGTTGTCGTAGCCGGTGGTATGGCTGCCGACAAAGGACGGCGTATGGGCGAAAGGCGTCGGCAGGTCGGCGGGGATGGCCTCTTTTTCCTTGGCGGTGTTGATGAAAGACGACAGGTCGTCGCCGATCACTTCGGCCATGCAGGTGGTGGAGATGGTGATCATTTTCGGCTTGTAGAGCGCATTGCAGTTCTGCAACCCGTCCACCAGGTTGTTGAGGCCGCCGAACACCGCCGCGTCCTCGGTCATCGAATCCGACACGCAGACCGAGGCATCCTTGAAATGGCGCGACAGATGCGAGCGGAAATAGGCGGCGCAGCCCTGGGAGCCATGCACATAGGGCATGCTGCCTTCGAATCCGGCGGCGGCGAACACCGCCCCCAGCGGCTGGCAGGCACGCGGCGGATTGATCACCGCATGCTGACGGGCGAAGTTCTTTTCCCGGTATTCCCAGGTCTTGCTGTATTCGAGCTGTTTGGCCACCTCATCGTCACTGTGGCGGCACTCGTAATGTTCCTTCTTGAAGGCGAACAGTTCCTTGTATTCAGGCTCCTGAAACAGGGAGATATGGTCTTTGACCTTGTCTGCGCTCTGGGGCATCGGAATATCTCCTTGTGTTAGGCGGCTTTCCACGGAGCTTTGATCTTGCTCCACACCGGCGCGTTGATGGCGAGGTCCATGTCGCGGGCGAACACGGCGAAGCCGTCATACCCGTGATAGGGGCCTGAATAGTCCCAGGAATGCATCTGGCGGAACGGCACACCCATTTTCTGGGTGCCGTATTTCTCCTTGATGCCCGAGCCGACCAGATCCGGACGCAGCTTCTCGATGAACAGTTCCAGTTCGAATTCCGAGGCGTCGTCGTAGATCAGGGTGCCTTCCTTGAGATAGGTGGCGGTGCGCTGGTAATCGTCGTTATGGGCGAACTCATAACCGGAGCCGATCACCTCCATGCCTAAGTCCTCATAGGCGGTGGCGGTGTGCCGGGGGCGCAGGCCGCCGACGAACAGCATGACCCGCTTGCCTTCCAGACGGCCGCTGTATTTGGCGATCACCGCATCGGCCAAAGGCTGATATTTGGCGATCACCTTCTCGGCATTCTCGCGGATGGTGTCGTCGAAGAAGTCGGCGATCTTGCGCAGGGATTTGGCAATCTGCGTCGGCCCGAAGAAGTTGTATTCCAGCCACGGGATGCCCCAGGTCTCTTCCATATGCCGGCAGATGTAGTTCATCGACCGGTAGCAATGGATGAGGTTGATCTTGGCCTTGGGGGCGCGTTCGATTTCCGCCAGAGTGGCGTCGCCGGTCCACGAGCCGATGACCCGGAGGCCCATCTCTTCCAGCAGCTTGCGGGACGGCCAGGCGTCGCCGCCGATGTTGTAGTCGGCGATCAGGTTGACGTCGTAGGGGCCGGTCTCCCATTTCTGTTCGCGCTTGTCGAGGATCCAGTCGCGGATGCCGTCATTGGCGATATGATGGCCCAGCGACTGGGAGATGCCGCGGAAGCCCTCGCAGCGGCAGGGGACGATCAGCTTGTCGGTGTCCTTGGCCTTCTTCTTGGCCACCGCCTCGATGTCATCGCCGATCAGGCCGATGGGACATTCCGACAGGATGGAATAGCCCTTGGTCAGCGGAAACATCGTTTCCAGCTCGTCGATCATCTTCTCCAGGTTCTTGTCGCCGCCGAAGACGATGTCGCGTTCCTGGAAGTCCGAGGTGATCTGCATGGTGACGAAGCTGTCGATGCCCACCGTGCCGGTGAAGTAGTTGCGGCGCTGCGACCAGGAATAATGGCCGCAGCCGACCGGCCCATGGCTGATATGGACCATGTCCTTGATCGGTCCCCAGACCACACCCTTGGCGCCGGCATAGGCGCAGCCGCGCTGGGTCATTACCCCGGGAACCGACTTGATGTTGGATTTGACGCCGCAGGTCGGCGTCCCCTCGGCATCGGTCTTGACGGTGCCGAGATGGCGGGCCCGCTTCTTGCCGGCCTTTTCCGGATGGACCGCGACGGCCTCCCGGATCAGGCCTTCATTGAATTCGCCGTCATTGGTGTAATCGAGGCTCATGGCCTTGTCTCCTATGGATGGCTCAGTTGACGGCGCAGAGGGTCTTTTCCTTGGCTTCCAATTCAGCCAGGGCCTGTTCCTCGGTCTTCATGATGCCGAACTCGAGCAACATATCTTCCAGCTCCTCCATGGTGATCGGCGTCGGGATGGTGCCCTTGCCGCCATTGGCATGGATCTTCTTGGCCAGGGTCCGGTATTCCTCGGCCTGCTGCGAGTCGGGCTTGTACTGGATCACCGTCTGGCGGCGCAGTTCGGCATGCTGGACGATGTTGTCGCGCGGCACGAAATGGATCATCTGGGTGTTGAGCTTGGTGGCCAGCGACTCGGCGAGGTCGAGTTCGCGGTCGGTCTGGCGCTCGTTGCAGATCAGTCCGCCCAGGCGCACGCCGCCGGAACCGGCATATTTGAGGATGCCGCGGGCGATGTTGTTGGCGGCATACAGCGCCATCATTTCGCCGGACATGACGATGTAGATCTCCTGGGCCTTGTTCTCGCGGATCGGCATGGCGAAGCCGCCGCAGACCACGTCGCCCAGCACGTCGTAGGAGACGTAATCGACGTCTTCATAGGCGCCGTTCTCTTCGAGGAAGTTGATGGCGGTGATAACGCCGCGGCCGGCGCAGCCGACGCCCGGCTCCGGGCCGCCGGCCTCGGTGCATTTGATGCCCTTGTAGCCGATCTTCATGACGTCTTCGAGTTCCAGGTCCTCCACCGAGCCGGCCTTGGCGGCCAGATGCAGCACGGTGTCCTGCAGCTTGGTGTTGAGGATCAGGCGGGTCGAATCGGCCTTCGGGTCGCAGCCGACGATGAGGATCTTCTGGCCCATCTCCACCAGGGCGGCCAGGGTGTTCTGCGAGGTGGTCGACTTGCCGATGCCGCCCTTGCCGTAGAACGCGATCTGACGAAGAGACATGTGAGAGTTCCTTTCCAGCTACCGTGTCATTTGGTTGGCTGAGGGCAACTCCCCCGCCATAGCCCCTTCCTCGCAACCGCCGTGCCAACTCATATTGCGCCGCAGCAGGAGAAGAATAGTTTTGTTTTACAATGTGATAGGGTGGGTTGCGGGGACTGTCTGAAATGCGACACGGGCCCGACAAAGTGTTGGAAGCCAAACAGCGCTAAAAGAAAAATCCCCGGGACTTGCGGTCCCGGGGATCAATTGTGAGTGTGGCGGCAGTCAGCGGCGGAGGTCGATCTCGACGCCCGGTTCGCCGGAGAACTCCACCAGGATGTCCTCGTCGCGAAGGATGTACTGGCAGGCCAGACGGTAGGTCGGCGGCAGGTCGTTGGTTTCGATGTTCTCCAGCGTCTTGCGATCCATTTTGCCGTTGACCGACAGCGTCAGCTTTTCCTTTTCCGTCAGATTGCAGGCCAGCGGGGTCTTGTCGCCGAGGAAGGTCACCTTGATCAGGCAGGAGCCGCATTCCCCGTCCTGGCACTGGCAGGGAATGGGAATGTTGTTTTTCTTGGCCAGGGCCAGCAGGGTCTTGGTGTCTCCGGCGACGCCGTAGACGGTGATGTCCTTGGCCAGGGTCGGAGCGCTGAAAGTGACATTCGCCATCGCTTGTTCCTTTTCGATGTCAGTGGGTGAGGATGGAAATTGCGTCATTGAGGGGCATGACCAGCGGCTCGATGCCCTCGGCGGCGAGAAAGCGGATCTCGTTTCGCGTCAGCCCGTCGGGCACCACGGCATAGCGTCGGCCGCCCGAGCGCTTGCAGATCTGGCGGACAAAGGTCCTGAGGATCTGGTCGTAAAACCGGCAGCCGAGAAACAGGAAGCCGCGCCCGGTGCGGCGCTCCCGCACCGTCTCGGGGATCGGCGTCTGGATGTCGATCTCGGTCAGCACCTCGACATAATCGGCATCCGAGACCAGCACGTCGCCGGTCGGCTGGGCGGCGCCATGCGGCTTGTACAGCACGGTCGCCCAATCCGCCGCCGTCTGGTCGTCGACAATGGCGCCGCCGATGTCCACCGCCCGCGTCCAGATGCCGCCGTCGAGCCGGCGGGCCTTCGACGCGCCTTGCACCTGTCCCCAGTCGGTCCGCCCGCTGGCGGTCAGGGCGGCGCGCATGGTGCCGTCGTACCAGGTGTCGACCACCAGGGGCAGCCGGGTGAGCCCGGCCAGCCAGAGATGCAGCGGCCCCGGCGCCGGTATCGGGGCGAACAGATCGGCCATCAAGCGGTCCAGGGTCACCCGGTGGCGGTTGCTCTCGATATATTGCGCGGCATGCCACAGATTGTTGCGCAGACGCCCCGGCACCGCGGTCTTGGCCGACAGCAGTTGCGCCAGTTCGCGCGCTCCCGTCGGCACCACCGGCGGGTCATGCAGGCAGAGCAGGTCGGGCCCGAGAAAGGGGATCAGGCGTCCGCTGGCGATGTCGCCGCCCAGTTTGCCCAGCAGGCTATCCGAGGCATCCGGCATCAGTCGTCACCGCCGGCGAGCTTGCGGGCATCGACGGTGATCGGCAGCTTGGTCTCGGGCGGCAGGTCGGGCATTTCGAAGGTCCAGCCGTTGGCCAGGCGGACCCAGCCGCCCCATACGCCGGGCTTTTCCATGGCCACCACCGGCTCCTCGAGATCCTTCTTGGGCACGTAGATCTCGTAGCCCTCGCCCTTTTTAATCAACATGACTTTCATGACAGTCTCCCGGGTGGTGGCGGCGGCGCGCTTTGCATCAGCGATAACTCGCCGGCGCGCATGCCGACGAGACGCGGATGGCCGAGGAATTCGACGCCGTAGATGTAATAACGGTTGAGATAGGTGCCGATGGAATGCACATAGCCGACCTCGCCTTTGCGGATCAGCACGACCCCCATCGCCACGCCGGGAAAGGTGCCGTCATTGCGCACCTCCCGCTCGGCCACCACCTTGTCGCCCTGGTCGAAGCAAGGCGGACCCCAGAGTTCGACCGCCTGCTCGCTCATCGCCTCAAACCTTGACGATGCAGTCGGCCGGACAGACGGCGACGCATTTCGGCGCCTCGCCGTCGCATTCGGTGCAGGCGGATTCCTTGATGATGAAGGTCGCCCCTTTGGCTTTGATGGCGGCATTGGGGCATTCGAATTCGCAGGCACCGCAGGCGGTGCAATCTTCGGCAAGGATCTTCATGGCCATGGCGGCCTCCCGTGATCAACAGTGACAGGGCTTTGTTTGCAATGCCGATGCCAAGCGGGAAAGCGGCGGAATTCCGGGATTCGGCAGCCGACAGTGGAGGGCCATTGAGTGTCGGCTTTCCGACATCGTCGCCTCTCCGACAATAGGAAATGACGGAAAACCGAGGGTTCGGCGCTGGCACAGGCCTTGCTTTGGTTGAGTATGAGCCAAGCCCTTGCCGAGGAGGTCGCCATGATCCAACTGACCGACAGCGCCGCCGGCGCCATGCTGAGTGCCATCGCCGGAGCCCGGGGACCGATCGCCGGCCTGCGCCTCGCCGTTCAGTCCGGCGGCTGTGCCGGCCTCAAATACATGATGGGCTTGGTGCCCGAGGCGGCCCCCGAGGATGTGGTGGTCGACGCCAAGGGCGTCACCATGTTTCTCGATCCCTCCAGCCTGCCGATCCTGGCCGGGACCACCGTCGATTTCGTCAGCAGCGTCGAAGGCGCCGGCTTCACCTTCGACAACCCCAATGCCCAGGCCAAATGCTCCTGCGGCAAGTCGTTCGGTTAGCGCGATGGCTGTTCTCGACGATCTGCGATCCCTGTCCTCGGCCGAGGATTTTTTCGCCCGCCTGGATGTTGCCTATGATCCCGCGGTGCTCAACGTGGCGCGCCTGCATATCCTGAGGCGGATGGGCGAATATCTGCGCGGCGCCGGGATGGACGGTCTGGACGATGCCGCGGCCGAGGCCCGCTGCCGGGACACCCTCGATCGCGCCTATCGGGATTTCGTCACCGGCTCGCCGCTGGAGCATCGGGTCTTCAAGGTGCTCAAAGATGCCCTGGCGCCGCCGGCCAGGGCCTTCGTGCCGCTCTCCGACCTCACCGACGGCAGCTGAGCGCCATGTCGTCCTCTGTCTATCAATGGCTGATGGGCAAGGGTGGCGACGCGGCGCTTTTCGACCGCCATCTGTTTGCCTGCTGCCTGGCGCTGGTCGCCGCCGAATCCCGGCCGCTGACCGTTTCCCTGGGGTTGTCGCCCCATGCCCTGCGGTGCCTGCTGGAACGGTATTTTCCCCATGCCGCCGGGCTGGCCGCCGATCTGGCGGCCGACGGCGACGAACCGCTGGCGCCGGAGGAGCCCGATCTCAGGGCCTATCTGCAAGAACACGGCTCGCGCGGCGCGGTCGAAGAAACCTGGCTGGCCCATATCATTGCCCGGCGGGCCCTGGAGAGCAATCATCTGTGGCAGGACCTGGGACTGGTCGGGAGGGCTGACCTGTCGGTACTGATGGCGCGCCATTTCGCGCCTTTGGCGACGGCCAATTGGATGGACATGAAGTGGAAGAAGTTCTTCTACCGTGAACTTTGCAAGCGTGACGGCCTGGTGGCCTGCAAAGCGCCGGTCTGCGATATCTGCGAGGACTTTCTCGAATGCTTCGGCGGCGAACAGGGCCAGCCTCTGACGGCGCTGGCGGGACTGCGGCCATGACCGTGGTCATCAACGACACCACCCTGCGCGACGGCGAACAGACCGCCGGGGTCGCCTTCAGCCTGGCGGAAAAGCTGGCCATTGCGCGGGCCCTCGACGACGCCGGGGTGCCGGAGATGGAAATCGGCATTCCGGCCATGGGCGTCGAGGAACGCGACTCGATCGA
>Ga0007882_10000413_pt1 | contig 25109 bp, 18 predicted proteins | sample CryBogCBH12Aug01_FD_71195 | JGI IMG/M metagenome (GOLD analysis project Ga0007882, IMG submission 71195) | Freshwater microbial communities from Crystal Bog, Wisconsin, USA - CBH12Aug09.1 | ecosystem: Environmental > Aquatic > Freshwater > Lake | place: Crystal Bog, Wisconsin, USA | collected... | reverse complement strand
TAGAGCATCGAGCCTTTAATCTGCAACATACCCGGCTTTTTTGAGGTAGTTCCAACACTCCTCGTCCGTGTAGAGATCGCAGATGCTGCCGACGGCTTTCCAGAGGGCCTCGATGGTACGTGCTCCGATCCGCCGGAGATGGGCCTTGAGTTTGGAAAATGCCATTTCGATCGGGTTGAGGTCTGGGCTGTAGGGCGGAAGAAAAAGGAACCAGGCGCCTCGCTCCTTGAGGATGGCTTCGGCCCGCTCGCTTTTATGGCTGGACAGATTGTCGAGAATGACGACGTCGCCCGGCTGGAGCGTTGGTGCGAGTTGTGTCTCCACGTAGGTCTCGAAGATCTTTCGGTTCATCGCCCTGTCGATGACCCAAGGTGCCGTCAGGCCGTCGCAACGCAGCGCCGCGATAAAGGTCTGCGTACCCCAGTGTCCAAACGGCGCATGCGCCCGCAGGCGGTTTCCCCGCTTTGCCCGACCACGCAGTCGGGTCATCTTCGTGGTTGTGGCAGTTTCGTCTATGAAGACCAGACGGTGCGGTTCTTGCCGCATTCGGGCAAGGCGATGGTCTTGCCAGACACGGCGATCAAGAGCCACATCATCGCGACCTGCCTCGGATGCCAGCAGAGTTTTTTTTATAAGAATAGCCGCGGACAATAAGAAATCGCGACAGCGATGCAGGGTGGGCCACAACGCCGCGTTCGGCCTCCAACTTGGCCGCCAGTTCCGGCATCGTCATGTCGCGATTGGCCTCAACCCAGCGGATCAGTACATCGGCGTGAGCCGCCAGTTTGCCTCCACCACGCGGCCTGCCTTGCGGCGCCGGCTCCACAGATCCCGTGGCCTGCACCCGCTGGGCAACGCGAACACTCGTTGCTGCACTGACCCCAAAACGACGGGCTGCCGCTCGCCGAGAAGACCCTCGTTCAATGTCACCGTAAATCCGAACCCGAAGATCAGAAGATAGCCCTTTGCCCATGATCCACCTCCAAAGACGATGAATCACAAATCGGCCGGTCTGGGAATCCCCTGATTCAATTCCTTGATTCAGGTTTCAGGCTCGATGCTCTAAAGCCGACGAATCATGTTCTCTCGTCAAAATGACCACCCCCGGATGTTGCCTGACATCTTTCGTGGTGACTATCTGCGGCGGTTCCGCTTGGACGTTGGCGGTTCCAAAGGAAGGCTTGGCGGGCACCTCTTGTTCCTGCTGCGCCTGTTGCGACCCCCAATTCCTAAAACGGAATGCTCCGCTTCACCATGTGGTCGACCAGCCGGCCCTGCACCAGGACGATGCCCATTTCCTTGGCGAAGCGCAGGCTTTCGGCGGTATCGCAGCGGCCCATGACCAGCAGCGGGCTCTGCCGGTGGTTGAGCTTGGCGCGGATCCTGGCGCTTTGGTCGGGGTCCATGACGGCGAGGTCGGCCGACCAGAAGATCTTGGCGAAATCGCAGCGGATGCCGTCGAAATCGAGCGCCCCGACATTCTGCAACGACAGACCGTCGAGGAGGATCTTGTAGCCGCGGCGCTGCAGGAACGGCACCAGTTCGCAGAATAGCCGCATGTTCTCGAACAGATCGGTCTTGTTGATCTCCAACACCACGCTCTGGCGGAAATCGATCGGCAATTCAGCGTCGAAGGTGACGAATTTGCTGGAAGCCAGCGAGGACAGGTTGACATTGATGCTGAGGCGTTTCTTTTGCCCGCGTTCCTCGGGATTGGCCAGCAGGCGAAAGACGATGCCGTCCAGGTCCTCGGTCAGGTCATTGAACAGCCAGCGCCGCGAGGTCAGCGACAGCCCGGGGCAAAAAGTCTTCTCCAGCATCTGCACGGAAATATACATTTCCTGCCACATCAGTTTCGCCTTGCCGGAGTCGTTGATGTTGTAAACCGGCTGATTGAACAGGACCGACGCCATATTGACCCGTTGCATTTCCTCCTTGATGCGCCTGAGATCGACCAGATCGACGGCGCCTTTGCTCGCCGGCGGTTCACCCGCGCCGACATTGCCGCCGCCGCCGCTGACTTCGGCGACGCCGGCGACGGTTTCGGCCCAGGCCATGATCTTCGGCAGTTCGTAGGACAGATCGAACAGGGTGTAAAACTCGCCCTTGCCGCCATGCACGTTCTTGAACGTGACGCTCATCTGCCCGACGAAAATCTTGCGCAGGGTTTCTCCGGCCGCCGCCAGGATGGGTTTGCTGATCGTGCGGCAGACAAAAACGATGTCGAGATTTTTCAGCAGGAAGACCTCGCCGTCCTGATGTTTGGCTTTCAGTTCGGTGAAGGTGCTGATGGCCCGCGACAGGTTGTCACGGGATTTCTTATGCGCCGGCAATTCGGAAACATGGATATGGATCAGGCGGACGCCGGCGGGATCCTCTTCCAGCCTTTTGAGATAGACGAGAAATCGGGTGTTCTGATCGATCATCGGTTCCGGGGCTCGACGGCGGGGGCGTATTGCAGACGGTATGGTGGCGCATTCGGCCCGACTGGGCAACCATCCCTGGCCCTTGCGCCCTCGGCCGCGTCCTGGCTATTGTCGGTCATCAGCCATAACCCAGTGGACAGGTGAGCACGCATGCCCGATGGAACGCCCTCCAACGAAAACGTCGGCGGCATCGCCGCCGAGGCCTTGAAGCAGTATGTCGACCGTATCGAACGCCTGGAGGAAGAGAAGAAGGCTCTTTCCGAAGACTTGAAGCAGGTCTATGGCGAAGCCAAGTCCACCGGCTTCGACGTCAAGATTCTGCGCAAGGTGGTCTCCATCCGGCGCATCGCCGCCCATGACCGCAAGGAGCAGGAGGAACTGCTGGAGCTCTATAAATCGGCGTTGGGTATGGAGTGATGGCCACGCTGGTCACCGGCGCCGCCGGTTTCATCGGTTTTCACACCTGCCGGCGGTTGCTGGAGCGGGGCGAAACGGTGGTCGGCGTCGACAACCTCAACGACTATTACGATCCGACGCTGAAGGAAGCCCGCCTGGCGCAGCTGGCGGCCATGCCGGGCTTCACCTTTCATCGCGTCGACATCGCCGAGCGCGAGGCGATGGCGGCGGTGTTCGCCCGCCATGCCGATGTCACGCGCATCGTCCATCTGGCGGCCCAGGCCGGGGTGCGCTATTCGCTGACCAATCCCTACGCCTATACCTGGTCGAATATCGAGGGCCAGCTGGTGTTGCTGGAAATGGCCCGCAATCTTCCCCGCTGCGAGCATTTCGTCTATGCCAGCTCGTCCTCGGTCTACGGCGCCAACGAGAAGCTGCCCTTCGCCGTCGAGGATCGCGTCGACAATCCGGTCTCGCTTTATGCCGCCACCAAGAAGGCCGGCGAGCTGATGGCCCATTGCTACAGCCATCTTTACCGCCTGCCCACCACCGGGCTGCGTTTTTTCACCGTCTATGGTCCCTGGGGGCGGCCCGACATGTCGGCCTTCCTGTTCGTCAAGGCCATTCTGGCCGGCCAGCCTATTCATGTGTTCAACAACGGCGACATGCGGCGCGATTTCACCTATATCGACGATATCGTCAGCGGCGTCCTGGCGGTGCTCGACGGACCGCCGGCGGGACCCGGGACGCCCTGGCGTGTTTACAACATCGGCAATCACCGCTCGGAGCCGCTGATGCGCTTCATCGGGATCATCGAGAAATGCCTGGGCAAAACGGCGGAGATCGTCTTCGAGCCGATGCAGCCCGGCGATGTCAAGGAAACCTATGCCGATATCGAGGCAATTCAGCGGGATTTCGGCTTCCAGCCGTCCACCGCCATCGACGTCGGACTGCCGCGTTTCATCGAGTGGTATCGCGGGTTTTACTAGAGCTTGGCGTTTGGGACATTCTTTTCGTGTGTTCGGCGGATTGATTTGTTATACGCCTTTGTGTGCGGTGCGGCGGCAAGCCATCATAATGTTTGGATAAGTGCGGCGATCAGATGACTTCACACTCGTTTCCCGACCGGCAGGGGCTTTATGATCCAGCCAAGGAGCACGATGCCTGCGGCGTCGGTTTCGTGGTCAACATCAAGAACCGGAAAAGCCATCAGATCGTCCGGCAGGGCCTAGAGATCCTGATCAATCTCGATCACCGCGGGGCGGTGGGTGCCGATCCCATGGCCGGCGACGGCGCCGGCATCGTCATCCAGATCCCCGATCGCCTGTTCCGCGAGGAAGCCAAACGCCTGCAGATCACGCTGCCGGAGGCCGGACGCTACGGCGTCGGCATCCTGTTCCTGCCACAGGCGGCGGCGGTCCGCAGTTCGGTGGAAGCCATCGTCGAGGCCGCGACCGGCGAGGAGGGGCTGTCCTTCCTCGGCTGGCGCGACGTGCCGGTCGACAGTTCCATCCTCGGCGCCGGCGTGCGCGCCGCCGAGCCGGTGATCCGCCAGATCTTCGTCGGCTTCGGCCCCGCCACCGTCGACCAGGCGGCGTTCGAGCGCAAACTGTTCGTCCTGCGCAAGGTGATCACCCACCGCGTGGCGGAAACCTTCGGCCAGGAGGCCAAGGATTTCTACATGCCGTCCTTCTCCTCGCGCACGCTGGTCTACAAGGGGATGCTGCTGGCCCAGCAGGTGGGCACCTATTACAAGGACCTCTCGGATCCGCGCCTGGTGTCGGCGCTGGCCCTGGTGCATCAGCGGTTTTCCACCAATACCTTCCCCAAATGGAGCCTCGCCCATCCGTTCCGGATGATCTGCCACAATGGCGAGATCAACACCCTGCGCGGCAATCTCAACTGGATGAGCGCCCGGCGCCATGCCATGCGCTCGGACCTGCTGGGCGACGACCTGAAGAAGCTGTGGCCGCTGATTCCGGAAGGACAGTCTGATTCCGCCTGTTTCGACAACGCGCTGGAGATGCTGGTGCAGGGCGGCTATTCGCTGGCCCATGCGATGATGATGCTGGTCCCCGAGGCCTGGGCCGGCAACCCGCTGATGGACGAGGACCGCCGGGCTTTCTACGAATATCACGCGGCGCTGATGGAGCCGTGGGACGGGCCGGCGGCGGTCTGCTTCACCGACGGCCGTCAGATCGGCGCCACGCTGGACCGCAACGGCCTGCGGCCGGCCCGCTACCTGGTCACCGACGACGACCATGTGGTGATGGCCTCGGAAATGGGCGTCCTGCCCATCCCGGAAGACCGCATCGTCAAGAAATGGCGTCTGCAGCCGGGCAAGATGCTGCTGATCGACCTCGAGCAGGGCCGCATCATCGACGATGCCGAGATCAAGGCCGAGCTGGCCACCGCCCATCCTTACGCCGAACTGCTGGCCAAGAGCCAGATCGTGCTCGAGGACCTGCCGGCGCGCGTGCAGCCGGTGCCGGCCGATCCCAAGACCCTGCTGGATCGCCAGCAGGCCTTCGGCTACAGCCAGGAGGACATCAAATTCCTGCTGATGCCGCTGGCGGTGTCCGGCCAGGAGGCGGTGGGCAGCATGGGCACCGACACCCCGCTGTCGGTGCTGTCGTCCAGGCCCAAGCTGCTGTACACCTATTTCAAGCAGTGCTTCGCCCAGGTCACCAACCCGCCCATCGATTCGATCCGCGAGGAAGCGGTGATGAGCCTGGTCAGCCTGATCGGCCCCCGGCCCAATCTGCTCGGCCGGCCCGAGGACAACACCAGGAAGCGCCTCGAGGTGCGCCAGCCGATCCTCACCAACGAGGACCTGGAGAAGATCCGCGACATCGGCAGCCATGCCGACAACGCCTTCAATTCGGTGACCCTGGACATCACCTGGCCGGCCGCCGAGGGCGCCGCCGGCATGGAGCCGGCGCTGAAGAGGCTGGCCACCGAGGCCAGCCAGGCGGTGCGCAAGGGGATCAACATCCTCATCCTGTCCGATCGCCAGGTCGGTCCCGACCGCATTCCGATTCCCGCCCTGTTGGCCACCGCCGCCATGCATCACCACCTGGTGAAGGAAGGTATGCGGACCGAGGCGGGGCTGGTGGTGGAGACCGGCGAGGCCCGGGAAATCCATCATTTCTGTCTGCTGGCGGGGTATGGCGCGGAAGCCGTCAACCCCTATCTGGCCTTCGAGACGCTGAACGCCATGCGCGCGACCCTGAGCGAACCCTTGTCCGAATATGAACTGCACAAGCGGTTCATCAAGGGGATCGACAAGGCGGTTCTCAAGGTTATGGCGAAGATGGGCATCTCCACCTATCAGTCCTATTGCGGCGCGCAGATTTTCGACGCCGTCGGGCTGGCCACCCCCTTCGTCGACAAATATTTCCCCGGCACGGCCTCCCGTATCGAGGGGATCGGCGTCGCCGAGGTGGCGGAAGAGACGGTAAAACGCCATCGCGCCGCCTATGGCGGATCCCTGGTGCTGAAGTCGATGCTGGATGTCGGTGGCGAATACGCCAACCGCCTGCGCGGCGAGGACCACATGTGGACGGCCGACACCATCGCCGCCCTGCAGCATTCGGTGCGCGGCAATTCGCGCCAGCGGTTCAGCGAGTTCTCGCGCCTGGTCAACGAGCAGAACGAGCGGCTGATGACGCTGCGCGGGCTGTTCGTGCTCAAGCCGGCGGGCAAGCCGATTCCCCTCGAACAGGTCGAATCGGCGGTCGACATCGTCAAGCGCTTCGCCACTGGCGCCATGAGCTTCGGCTCCATCAGCCGTGAGGCCCATACCACGCTGGCGGTGGCGATGAACCGCATCGGCGGCAAGTCCAACACCGGCGAAGGCGGCGAAGAGGCCGAGCGCTATCAGCGTCTGCCCAACGGCGATTCCATGCGCTCGGCGATCAAGCAGGTGGCCTCGGGACGCTTCGGCGTCACCGCCGAATATCTGGTCAATGCCGACGACATCCAGATCAAGATGGCCCAGGGCGCCAAGCCCGGCGAGGGCGGCCAGTTGCCGGGCCACAAGGTCGATCCGGTGATCGCCCGGGTGCGTCATTCGACCCCGGGGGTCGGGCTGATCAGCCCGCCGCCCCATCACGACATCTATTCCATCGAGGATCTCGCCCAGCTGATCTTCGATCTGAAGAACGTCAACCCGGCGGCGCGCATCAGCGTCAAGCTGGTGGCCGAGATCGGCGTCGGCACGGTGGCCGCCGGCGTCTCCAAGGCGCGCGCCGACCATGTCACCATTTCCGGCTATGACGGCGGCACCGGCGCCTCGCCGCTGACCTCCATCAAACATGCCGGCAGCCCATGGGAAATCGGCCTGGCGGAAACTCATCAGACCCTGGTGCTGAACCGTCTGCGCGGGCGCATCGCGGTGCAGGCCGATGGCGGCCTGCGCACCGGTCGCGACGTCATCATCGCCGCCATGCTGGGGGCCGACGAATTCGGCTTCGCCACCGCGCCGCTGATCGCCGCCGGCTGCATCATGATGCGAAAATGCCACCTCAACACCTGTCCGGTGGGGGTGGCGACCCAGGACCCCGAGTTGCGCAAGCGCTTCACCGGCCAGCCCGAGCATGTGATCAATTTCTTCTTCTTCGTCGCCGAGGAGGTCCGCGAGCTCCTCGCCTCGCTGGGCCTGTCCAAGCTGGAGGATCTGATCGGCCGCAGCGATCTGCTGGATACCCGTCAGGCGATCACCCATTGGAAGGCCAAGGGACTGGATTTCTCGCGGCTGTTCTTCCGCCCGGCGGCCGCTCCCGGCGTCGCCACCCGCAATACCGAAAGCCAGCATCACGGTCTCGACTCCGTGCTCGACCGCAAGTTGATCGATCTGGCGATGCCGGCCCTGCTGCACCGCAAGCCGGTGCTGGTCGATGCCACGGTGCGCAATACCGACCGCACCGTCGGCGCCATGCTGTCGGGGGAGATGGCCAAGCGCTACGGCCATGCCGGCCTGCCCGAGGATACCGTGACCATCCGGCTCCAGGGTACCGCCGGGCAGAGCTTCGGCGCCTTCCTGGCCAAGGGGGTAACCCTGGAATTGACCGGCGAGGCCAATGACTATGTCGGCAAGGGATTGTCCGGCGGACGCATCGTCATCATGCCGCCGTCGCGCTCGCGGCTGGTCGCCGAGGACAACATCATCATCGGCAACACCGTGCTGTACGGTGCCATCGAGGGCGAATGCTATTTCCGCGGCGTCGCCGGTGAGCGCTTCGCGGTGCGCAACTCGGGCGCCACCGCGGTGGTCGAAGGGGTCGGCGACCATGGCTGTGAATACATGACCGGCGGCCTGGTGGTGGTGATCGGCCAGACCGGCCGCAATTTCGCCGCCGGGATGAGTGGCGGCATCGCCTATGTCCTCGACGAGGCCGGTGATTTCGAACGGCGCTGCAATCTGTCGATGGTCGCCCTGGAACCGGTGGCCGCCGAGGAGAACGTCACCGACGCCCAGGACTGGTCCGGCGGCGAATTGGAAGGCCATGGCCTGGTCGATGTGTCGCCCGACATGACCCGCCATGACGCCACCCGGTTGCGCACGCTGATCGAGAATCACCGCCGCTACACCAACAGCGTGCGGGCCCACGACATCCTGCTTAACTGGGAATATTACATGCCCAAATTCGTCAAGGTGATGCCGGTGGATTACCGCAAGGCCCTGGAAGCCATGGCCAAGACCCAGGCGGCCGAGACGGCGGCGGCGGGGAGCTGCTGAGATGGGCAAGCCAACCGGTTTCAAGGAATTCCCGCGCCAGGTGCATGGCGAGCAGGCGGTCGCCGAGCGGCTCGGGCATTACCGCGAATTCACCCTGCCGCTGGACGGCGCCACTTTGGCCAGCCAGGGCGCGCGCTGCATGGATTGCGGCGTGCCGTTCTGCCATACCGGCTGTCCGGTCAACAACATCATTCCCGACTGGAACGACCTGGTTTACCGCAACCGCTGGCGCGAGGCGCTGGAGGTGTTGCATTCCACCAACAACTTCCCGGAATTCACCGGGCGCATCTGTCCGGCACCCTGCGAGGCGTCCTGCACGCTGAACATCGAAGACACGCCGGTCAGCATCAAGGATATCGAGCAGGCGATCGTCGAGACCGGCTGGGCCGAAGGCTGGATCGTCGCCGAAGGGCCGCGCCTGAGGACCGGCAAGACGGTCGCCGTGGTCGGCTCGGGGCCGGCCGGTCTGGCCGCCGCCCAGCAGCTGGCGCGGGCCGGTCATGGGGTCACCGTCTTCGAGCGTAATGCCAAGCCGGGCGGATTGCTGCGCTACGGCATTCCCGATTTCAAGCTGGACAAGGCGGTGATCGATCGCCGCATCGCTCAGATGGAAGCCGAAGGGGTGGTGTTCGAGACCAATGTCGAGGTCGGTACCAGCCTGCCGGCAAAAGATCTGCTGCGCCGCTTCGACGCCGTGGTGCTCACCGGCGGCTCGGAGAAGCCGCGCGACCTGCCGGTGCCCGGGCGCGAGCTGGCGGGCGTGCATTTCGCCATGGAATTTCTTGGCCAGTCGAACCGCCGGGTTGCCGGCGAAGCCTTGCAGGCGCCGGAGATCCTGGCGACGGGCAAGCATGTGGTGGTCATCGGCGGCGGCGATACCGGCTCGGACTGCGTCGGCACCTCCAACCGCCAGGGGGCGCTGTCGGTCACCCAGCTGGAGATCATGCCCAAGCCGCCGGAACGCGAGAACAAGGCGCTGACCTGGCCGTTATGGCCGGTCAAGCTGCGCAGCTCGTCCTCCCATGAGGAAGGCTGCGGCCGGCGTTGGGGGGTTACCGCCCGCGGTTTCGAAGGGCTGAACGGCCGGGTGTCGGCGATGCTGGGCGTCGAGGTGGACGCCAAGATGCAGCCGGTTCCTGGCAGTGAGTTCACCCTGCAGGCCGATCTGGTACTGCTGGCCATGGGCTTCGTGCATCCGCTGCATGACGGCCTGATCGACGGCCTCAAGGTGGAGAAGGACCCGCGCGGCAACGTCAAGGCCGATACCGAGAGCTATCGTACCTCCATCGACAAGGTATTCGCCGCCGGCGATATGCGCCGCGGCCAGTCGCTGGTGGTATGGGCGATCCGCGAAGGCCGCCAGGCGGCCCGCGCGGTCGATCAGTTCCTCATGGGGCGTTCGGACCTGCCGCGCTAATCACCCCCTCGGGTTGTTCCCGGCGGCGAACCTGGCGGCACTTTGCATGTTCCGGGCGAGGTGTGCCTTGGTCCGCAGGCTGTCTTTAATTTGCCCTTCCATTCCTTTTTTAAATTGTTTAGCAAGATTCAAATAAATATCGGCATTTATCATAGTATTTGCGCGATTTACCCTATTTATCTCGGTGGATATTCTTACGATTTCGCGATTATAAAGGGCGATAAGACCATCCAGTTTTTCTAACGAATTCAAGATATTCTCTGGCGTGTCATGGGTATGTCTATCAGCGGTTAAATTTTGGATCGCGTCACTGGTGAGGTAACCGGTCAGGTTGCTGACGATGTTAAACAGTCGCGCCAACTCGGTATGCAAGGCCGGGTCGGTGGTTACACGCATGGCGGCGCGAAGGCTCTTTTGTAAGCCGATCAAGAACATGGAAATTGCTCCTGGGTAGGGGGGATTTCGGCGTTTTCAGGTATTGGCGTGACTTGTCCCGTATATCTGCTTCCTGAGACGGTCACTTTCCCATTGAGCTGCCTGTACTGTTGATGGTGTGGCGGATGTCGTTTAGCAGTACGGCAAGGCGCATAGGAAGAAAGTCCGCTGAAAAGAACGCAACCAAAAAGCGCATATAATCTATCGATACAGCTAATGCAAGATAATTTTAGCTTTGGCTCAGCGCTGGCGATGGCGGTGCCTGAGTGCCACGGCCAGCCGATGGTCAGGGGTCGGCTGAAGCTCGGCAAGGGACCAGATGGCGCCGCCGCTTGCCAGTAATCGGGGGACGGGCGGCGTCAGGTCGAAGGCGATGGCGTCGATGGACTGACCTCGTCCATCGGCTTTGACCACCGCTTCCTTCAGCGTCCAGAGCCGATAGAACAGCTCGATCCTGGTCTCCCCTTCCGCCCGTTCGATGGCCTCGGCCTCGGCGGGGGCGAAAAAGGATCGCGCCACCGCGTCGAACTGGATCTGGCAATCGAGGATTTCGGCGTCGATGCCGATCTCCGCCTCCTCGGCGACGCCGCAGGCCACCAGGCCGCGGGTATGGGTCAGGCTGAAGCTGACGGTGGGATGGCCGGCCAGCCGCGGCTTGCCGTCGGTGGCCGACAGGATGCGGATCTCCGCCGCCGGTTCCCCGGTATAGTCGGCCAGCAGCCGGCGGGTCAGCCAATGAGCGGCGAGGAAAAGGCGGCGGTCGGCGGCCTGGCGAAAGCGTCCGGCCCGCTGCCGTTCACCGGCGTCCAGCGGTTCCCACCAGTCCGGCAATTCGTCGTCCTCATCGACGGCCATCCAGCGCAGCAGGGCGCCCTCCAGGGTCAGGGTGGTCTCCGCCGCCGACAGGGCCGTCCTCCATGAAACTTGTCCGCCGCCGAACTGGCCGGCCTTTAAACAGTATCAGAGTTAAAAGCGGATGGGCATCGACAGCAGGAGCTGGAGGTCCGGGGCATTAGCCTATGGCCAGGGCGACGACGGCGAAGAGGCCATACAGCCAGCCGACCTGGGCGAGCCTGGCGCCGCTGACCCGGCCACGGCGGAAGGCCAGGAACAGGACGCCGATAGACAGGGCGGTGACCGCCGCCGCGACCAGAAGCGAGCGGTCGAGCAGCCAGGGGGTGAAGAACAGCCCGAAGGCCGTCGGCACCGTCGCCTGGATCATCATCGCTCCGCTGATATTGGCCAGGGCCAGCCGTTCCTTGCCCTGGCGGACCCAGATCAGGGCGTTCATGGTTTCCGGCAGTTCGGTGGCGATCGGGCTCAGCAGCAGCGCCGTCACCTGTGGGCTGAGGCCCAGCCAGGGGCCGACGGCCTCCAACTGGCCGACGAAGACGCGCGAGGCGGCGAAGATGACCACCGTCGCGGCGACGGTCTGCGCCACCACCCAGGCCATCGGCGGGTTGGGGTCGCGCGGGCGGATACGCAGCGGCTCAAGCTCGCCTTCCTCGGCAGAGGCCTCGCCGCTCATCTCGATGCGGAAATACCAGGCATAGGCGGCGAGAAAGGCGAAGCCCAGCCAAGGCTTGAGGCTGAAGGCGATCAGCCCGAGGGTGATCTTGAGCGCGAAAATTCCCAGGAACCAGGCCTGGTCACGGCTCAGCCGGCGGCCGTCGACCTCGATCAGGGCATGTTGGCCGCGCCCCAGTCGCGGTCCGTAGATCATCAGGCAGATGCCGACGACGGCATAGGCGATGGTGCTGAGGGCCAGCGGCCCGCCCAGCGCCGCGCCGACGCCGATGTCCTTTTGGGCCTCATGGTCGCTGAAAGCGGTGGCCACCAGGGTGACCACGCTTTCCGGCAGCGCGGTGCCGAAGGCGGCGAGGATAGTGCCGGTGGCTGTCTGGCTGACCTCGAGTTTGCGCCCCAGCCATTCGACGCCGTTGACGAACATTTCGCAGGACAGATAAATGACGCCGGCGGATGCCAAAAGCAGAAAGATCGTCACCCTTTGATGTCCGAGAGAAATCTCTCCACTTCCGAGCGCAGGGTATCGGCCTGCCGGGTCAGATGATCGGCTGATTGCAGCACGTCGGTGGCCACCCTGCCGCTGGATTGCGCCGCGTTGGCGACGCCCTGGATATTCTCGGTGACGTCATGGGTGCCGCCCGCCGCCTGTTGCACATTGCGGGCGATTTCATGGGTGGCGCCCTCCTGCTGCTCGACGGCGTTGGCGATGTCGCTGGAAATGCGGTCCAGCTGGCCGATGGTTTCGCCGATATGGTTGATGGCGGCGACGGCCTTGCCGGTGCGCTCCTGCACCGATCCGATATGGCCGGTGATCTCGTTGGTCGCCTTGCTGGTCTGGGTGGCCAGGGCCTTCACCTCGTTGGCCACCACGGCGAAGCCTTTGCCGGCTTCGCCGGCGCGGGCGGCCTCGATGGTGGCGTTCAGCGCCAGAAGATTGGTCTGGCCGGCGATCGAGGTGATCAGGTCCACCACTTCGCCGATGCGCTGGGTCGCCTCGGCTAGGCTTCGCATCACCTCGTTGATCTGTTGGGATTCGTCGACGGCGACGGCGACGATGGCGCTGGATTGGGCGGCCTGGCGGCCGATCTCCCGGATGGAGGCGGTCAGTTCCTCGGCCGCCGAAGCGACGGTCTGCACATTGACCGCCGCTTCCTCGGCGGCGCCGGCGACCTTGACCGAGCGCGCGTTGGTTTCGTCGGCGGTGGCCGACATGGTCTGGGCGGTGTTCTTCATCTGCGCCGCCGCGGCGCTGACGGCGTCGAGCGTGCCGCCGACGGTGGATTCGAAACGGGCGGCGCATTGCTCCAGGCCGACCCGTCGGTGTTCCTTCGCCGCCGCCTCTTCCCGTTGGGCTGTTTCCATCTCGTCGGCATGCTGCTTGTTCTGCCTGAAGATGTCCAAAGCGCGGGCCATTTCGCCGATTTCGTCCTGGCGGTCCCTGGCCGGTACTTCGAAAGCGGTGTCGTTGCCGGCCAATCGGCTCATGGCGGCGGTGAGAGCGGTGATCGGCGGCACGATTCCCCTGGCAATCCAGGCGGCGAGCGCGATGCCGGCGATGAAGGCGGTCAGGGACAGGGCCAAGGCCAGGTGTCGGCTGGAACTGACATCGTCGGATCCCTGGCGTTCCATTGCCGTCATTTGAGCTGTGCGGGCGGCGCCGACCTCCTGGGCCAGTTGGGCGAACCGCTCGGCCTGTTTCGGCATGGTGCCGTCGATCAGGGTGCCATAGCTTTCCGTCATCACCACGATCTGGGCGAAAGCCAGCTGGTAGCCGGTGGCGATGCGGACCGCCTCGGCGGATTGCTTGCGGCCTTCGACATAGGTCAGGCGCTTGGTCAACTGGTTGACCTGATCGAGGAAGTCGGCGGCGGCGTTCTCGCTGGTTTCGCGATCATTGGGGTCGTTGGTGGCAAGATAGGACAGGGCCGCCACCTGGGCGGTCAGCAGCGAACTCTCGGCGATCCCCGCCAGCGAGGCGGTCTGCCAGTCCTGCTCTTTCGCCGCGTGTTCCCGCACCGCGGCGATATTGGCCTGGGCCTGGGCGCCCGGCACCTTCATCGCATCGCGGAAAAGCGTGTCCCGCCGGTTTCGCGCCGTCGCCACCTTCTCGAAATTGTCGCTGTAGCCGGCGAGCAGCGATGCCAGTTCCTCGAAACGCTGGTGGATTTCCGCAGGCGACGCGCTTGCGATGTCCTGGGCGATGTCATTGGCGAGATGTTCTTTGGTCGCGCGGAAATGCGTTACGAACTGCTGGTCGCCATTGCGGGCATAGGCGGTGACGTCGCGCAGCAGGCTGACGATGTCTCGTTCGATTCCCAAGGTCTTGGCGGCCCCCCGGGATATGGCCGCATAGTCGGAAAATACGTCGCCGATACTGCCCAGTTCCCGGTATCCGACAAGCGAGATCGCCGCCAGAAGACAGAGAATTACCAGGAATCCGGCATAGATCCTCGTGCCGATGCGGTTGTTTGCCATTTGCCTCCCCCTGCCGGCTGTTTTTTTATCGCCGGTCTGCTCTGCGACAGAAAAATTGCCTCCTGAAGGCATTCACAAGACAAAGAGTAACGGTGGTACAGACACAATTCCAGCCCACAATCGCGGCTCCACCGGTTAACCGCTGATCTGGCGCGACGCACTCTGGGGAAGAATACCTCCAGTTGCCATTCATCATTTTGTTTTTGCCTGGCGGTTTGGACCATGATGATGATCTCGACCAGGAACACGGGGATGGAACGTCTTAATCGTTTGTTCTTTCAAGCCAAATAAGAACGATTTTAGAGTGGCGCGCATAGAGTGAAAACATCCGCCATGTACTGAAAGTAATTTGTCAAGCTTATCCATGGCGCTTGCGCGGTCTCCAGCCAGGTGTTCGCCGATAATATTGGAGATAGTATTGTGGAAGCGTGAGTGGACCACGCATGTCTCCAAGTATAGCTTATCCATTCCAAGGTCTGGTGCGATGGATTCAAGCCATAAGCCGATTTCGCAGAGATTGTCGCGACAGGCAATGCCAATATCTTCGTGGCTTATAGTGTTCGAAGACAGCTTGTCGTGAATATCCTGTATGTATGCTATGTGTGCCGCAATGAATCTGTCGAAAAACCTTGTCCTATCGTTCACGACGTAACTCCCAGGATTTTTTACGGTTCAACAGTCCTGCTATCCAGAATACTAGTTTCTACATAATAAAACACCCCTGCAGTCCCCATTTGGGGATGCCCAACCCAATCACCGTGACAACCGGTGACCGCTTATCTTCTATACTGACGAGAACTTAAGCAGAACATCTGTGTGGTGCTATTCTGAGACTCCGCCGCTGACGCTGGCGGTGATATTGCGGTTTTGTGCCGTTCTGTCCGCTTGCGAAAATGGCGCAAAACGCCTAGAACTGGCTGCCTCGGGGTGTAGCTCAGCCTGGTAGAGCGCTAGCTTTGGGAGCTAGAAGCCGGAGGTTCGAATCCTCTCGCCCCGACCAGCTTTCCGCCGATTGATTTGGCATTTGGGCCTGTATCCGGGCCTGTTACGACCTATCCAGGGCTGCCCGAGCGCGGCCCATATGGTCGGGGTGATGGTGCCCATAGACCTCCTCGATGATTTTTTCCGTCGCCCCGACGAAGCCCGCCACCTCCCGGATCGGGACGCCCCGCTGCAATAGCCAGGTGATGCAGGTATGCCTCAAAACATGCGGGGAGATTTCGGCGTGCGGGATGTTCTCAGGGATCTCGATGCCGCCGCGGGCCTTCCTCGCTCTCCCCACCTTTTCCAGCATGCCCATGCCGGCATAACAGGCGGCGCTCGCGAACCCGTGGCCAACGTTTCCGATCGGAGCCAGCTTCAGCTTTCCATCCGGCCCGGTCAGGTTCTGTTCGAATACGTACTGCCGGGATCTTCTTCGGGCGTATCGCAGGAAGCGCATGAGCCGTTTCGGGATCGGCGATCGCGGCCGCTTCTTGTTGGATTCGCGCTCCTCTTCTGCTTTCCAGTGGATGACGGCGCCGTCAAGGTCCACCCATCCGCCTGTAAAATTTTGCACCCACTGCAGGCCCAGAATCGCCTGTTTGCGCTGGCCCATGTAAAGGCCAATGAGGATAAACAGCGGCAGATGGTGCTTGGTCTTGTAATTGTTTCTGGCGGCGCGGATCAGCTTGGCCGCCTCTTGGCGGGTCAGCCACCTCTGTTTTGCCGGCCTTTTCGGTGGTAGCCAGACGGCCGGCGGGTCGATGATGTGACCCTCTTCCTTGCAAAAGGCGAGAGCAGCCGAGATGGTGGCCAATTCGCGGCGGATGGTGTTGTCAAATGCGGCCGGGCCCGCGCCGTCGACTGGGCTTGGGAGTGATCCTGCAGCTCGGGCCGGGAACTTCTTTGCCAACTCGTCCCGCCGGCACCGGTAGTACGCCCGGCATGTTTGTCCTTTGATGGCATCAACCATCATGTCCTGCCAGAATGGAATTAACGCGCTAATGGAGTGGCCGATTAATTCCTTGCTTGCCAGTCCTTCTGCCTTCTCTTGGCCGTAGAAGGTCAGGACCTCCAGCACGCTTATCTGATGAGGGTAACGGGGGCCGGAGGGCCGTGCGGCTTCGGCACGCGTTTGGATGAACGCGGCGAGGAGTTTTTCAGCCTCTCCACCATCTCGCGTGCCTGTTGCTTGACGGCGTTTGACACCTCGTTCGTACCAGACAATTTCCCATTGGTCTCGGTCGTCTCGCCATTTGAGCCGCGGGCCGGCATTTGGTCTGGGCATACCTGATTCCCCTGGATGTAGTCGCGCACGGCCGCTTGGCTAGCCAAATACCGACCGGCGATCTTGGACGCGCGAAGCCGCCCGGCGGCCATCTCCTGTGACACAAACTTAGCGGTGCAACGTAACACGCGAGCAATCTCTGCAGCAGTAGCCAGTTCCGGGAGCTCGGCAATCAACATCAGTCTGCTGCCTTTTCCTGCTCCATCAATCGGGGCAGGGCCATCAAAGCTCCATGCTCCAATTTGATAGAGGAGACAAAAAAGATAGCCTTGGCCGGAACTCCAGTTCTGGGTCCGGTGATCAGCACCGCTCCACCAATTTGTTTGTCCGTTCGGATAGGCACTAAGTTGTTCCACCAGTTTTTCGCACCTTGAAAATTGTGGCAAACCAACCGAGAAAAATGTTGTAAAAAGATTCGTTGAAAATCAATTGGTTGTCCTGACGGCCGCCAGTTCGCCGTTGCGCGGATAGCCTCCGCCACGCGCTGGCCGGTGACGAACCAAACAGGTTCCGGATCCCCGCAGTTCGACCCGGCCGCCGCGAGCAAGCGGCTTAAAGATCATTCCCCGAAAATGATGTTGACGATCCGCTTGATATCGCTCTGGTCAAGGTGGTGCAGAATCACAATAGATGATCTCCAGGACCTCCTTTCCTGAGAGTGCCTCGGCTTCCATCAAGCGATCGGCGATAAGGTTGAGAACATCCATTCTCAAGACAATTAAATCTTTTGCTGCCAGATAAGCCGTTTCCAGTTGAGTTGTAACTGCCCGGGCAATGTCCGGCCGTCTGGCCAACAAGAGGTCCAGGGTCTCGGGTGTTGGCAGGCCGGACCACAGTAACGACTCTGGTCCACCCATCCCGAGTGCAGTGACTGCCGTGGTAGATATTAATGTCGCTCGCGCAAGATCGCTGTCGATGCCGCCGCCGGCCCCGGTCGATACCGAACCCAGGACAATTTCTTCGGCGGCTCGCCCAGAAAGGGCGATAATCAGCGCCCCCTCAATTTCACAGGTTGTAGCCACTTGAAGATGGCCCATGTCGACCGAAACACCGCCACCTGTGTTTTCCGTCTGGCGGATTGTCACGTGCTTCAGTCCCTGCGGCTGGTAAACGGCGGCGGCAACGGAATGTCCAGCTTCATGAACGGCAAAGCGACGCTTCATCTCAGGGCTGATTTGAGGGGTGTTTCCGCGGATTTCATCAAGCAGGTCGTCAATTTCAATGGGGCGACGTTCCTCACGGGCTCGGCGGCGGGCTCCCCGTGCCCAGCGTGCAACGTCGGCCCCGGAACTTCCTGCGGCCAGCAACGCGGCGGCTGACAGATCGTTCGTAGCCAATTCGCCGGCAAGATGGAGACGCATGATGTTGACCAGCGCAGTCTGGTCTGGAAGATCAATATGGATATGGCGGTCCAAGCGGCCTGAGCGCTTGATTGCAGGATCGATACCGCCAGGATTATTAGTCGCTCCGACAACGACGACGCCCTCTCGTGTTGTGATTCCATCAAGTAATTCAAGCAGCCCATTCACCACCTGGGTCGAATAATCCTTGTGCTGACTGAAGCTCGCCCGGTTCCCGAACGCATCAAGTTCGTCCAAAAAAAGGATCGATGGCGCGACGGCCCGCGCCTGATCAAAGGTCCGACGCATCGCCTTGAGTAGATCACCGAGGTGCCCTTCAGCCTGCCATTGGGCAAGTGACGATGCGACTAAAGGAACACCACAGCTGCCGGCCAATGCCTTCGCAAAGGTTGTTTTACCTGTTCCTGGAGCGCCCGAAAGGAGGGCTCCGCGGTCGATGTCGCACCATTGCAGCTTTCCCTTACTGTAAAGCGCCAAGTCGCGGGCGAGTTTCCGACCCCAAGTTACCGCTTCTTCCATGCCCGCCAGGGCATCCAAGGTGAGCGACGGTGGTTGCCGGCGCTTTTCGACGATAGTACGGAGGCGGTGGACTGCCTTATCTGCACCTTCTCCGGCTCGCACGCACAATCGGAGGTCCTCTGCCGATAAACGGCCGGCGACATCATCGGAAAGCGGGGCTGTAGGTACGATCCGCAGGATATTGGCGATAGCACGTTTCAACAATTCTCCGTTCGGAGGTGGGACGGTGATGGTGAGATCCGCCGCCTGCAACAAGGCGGCGGGCAGCTGCTTATTCGGGGACGACGCAAATCCTGCCACAGATCCGCCGGCGAGAAGGCATGCGGCGACCAGGCTGGAGCCGGCCTCGGGCCCACCCTTGATTTCGGCGTCGCGGATGAACAAAATTTGGTGCGGTCGTGAAAATGCAGGTGCCCCTGGCCGTGTATACCGAGGACAGTCAGCGTCAATTATCTGGAGGTCGGCGGAAACGAGTTTCTTCCAAGCATTGGCAATTGGCCGGGTCCAGGTCACATCCGGTACGGTGACCACGACAGCAGTACCATGGCGACCGATGGAATCCCTTAACCCTGGGGTGGCGGAAACAACGCTTCCAAGCATCATTTGCGCGACAATTTCGCCAGGATCTCGTGGCGGAGGAAGGTCGTCGTGCGGAAATTCGTCTAGGCACCCTTCGTCACTTGGAACGGGTGAAAAGTTGTGTTGCTGCTCGTCCGCAATCAGTTTGGGGGATTGGTTTGTCATGGCGTTCTCCGTTTGGCGCGAGGGGGTGGACACCGCGCCGGAAAACACCGGCGCGTCAAAGCGTTTTGAGGTGGGCGGGACGTCTCACGCAGTAGCCTCCTCCCTTGCGGCGGTGGTGCGCCACCGCAGGCTGCTATTCAGGTCAATGCCGCGCAGGCGCGCCTCCTGAAAGGCGTTTTCCGTCCATTCGGCCCATTTGGCGGCCACGCGTTCAGGATTTTGGTCGTCAAGTAGGCCCAGAGCACGCCGGCCCGTGGGACGGATCGGGCTGGTTCGACGGACCCAACGGCTGCCTGCCGTAGCATCCCAACCGAGGCTAAGCGCAAAACTCTTGGCTGTGATGTCGCCAATCGCACCACGCAACTTGCGCAGGAACTTGCTGGGATCAGGCGCGAATAGCGAAGGCGAGTCGGCCGGGTGCTTGGCCATCCAACGAACCAACAACGCAAGCGGCGGACTCGCAAGCCGTTCCGGGGTGAGCCGCCAGTCGCGTTGCAGTGAACTCCATCGACAGGGTGTGGCTCCCACCAGCCAGCAGAACTCTGTTCCGCAAATGCCGAGCATGGACTGTAACTGTTTAACATCGCAAACTCTGATCGGGTGGTGGCTGATCGAATTCATGATTTCCTCCTCTCAAATGCAGGAGTTGATAGAAAGCATGTCAGTGGTGAAGTCGGTCGCCACCAATTCGTTCCATGCGGCCTGAGCGGCTTCCGCCGTTATTTCGGGCATTGGTGGATTGGTAGGGAACCGAAAAACGTAGCCGCGAATCCCGGGAGCGTTTAGGCCGGAGAAGGGCAGAACGGTGACGCGAATCTGTCCGCTGAGCAGTTGCATGTAAACGCCGCGGCCGTCGGTCGCACCGCATTCATAGCTTTCGCTGACCCCAAAGGCGCTCCAGACAATCAGGTCCGGGCGCAGGGCAAATCGCTCGTGGCCGATCTTGGATTCCGGCTCCAACAATGCAGACGGGTTCGCCGCCAAAGCGACAATTCGAGCATGGACCTTAAGTTCCCGGTGTTCACGCGACTCAAACCGGGCGTTCTCATCGGCCAGCAAACCCTCAAGAAGCGAATCTGACAGGGCTGGGCGCCACGGAACCAGAAAGTCCTCTATCACTACTGCGGCCTCCAAAATGGCGTCGGCCAACAAGGTAGCGTCCTGGTACGCACGACCGACCCCATTCCCCTGTTGGTGCAGCAATTTGGGCAACATCTTATGAGGGTTGGCGGTCACCGATTCTGCGCTTGGTAAGAGAAAATTATTCATCATGGCTTTTCCCTCTAACTGGAATGTGGACCCATCTACATTGCATGTGTACAATGTACTAATGCCCATTGGCGCTGTCAACACAAATAACACTTATGTGTGTACGGGGTACCCATGATAAGCCGAGAGCAAGTGAGAATGGCGCGCGCTGCCTTAGGTTGGGGCGTTCGAGACCTCGCTGAAAAAGCGGGTGTCGCAGCGAACACAATCAGTCGTTTTGAGAATGGCGCGGATGCTTTGGGGGAAACTTTGGCAAAAGTCGAGAGGGTGCTGATTGATGCCGGTTTAGAGTTTATTTCTGAAAACGGTGGTGGGGATGGCATCCGTTTCCGGAGAAGGCGAAACGAGAGAGGAAACAGCGATGATCCGGTATGACAGGATCATAAATTGTCATACAAAATCATGAAAAACGTATGACAAGATCATATCCAGTAAGACAATTTTATCTCAAAAATGTGCGCGTATCTTACTTTTCACTCCGCCAAAGGCATGAGGCATTACCACACAGGAGGTTTTTGTCATACCCAGTCTGATCCGGTATGACAGGATCATATCCAGTCATACGGGATCAGGTCCTGTCATACGTTTTTAAGAGGTGGCACCTCCCACCGAAGGCATGAAGCGGCGTATTTTATGATCCGGTATGACAGGATCATATCCAGTAAGACAAAAAATGAGGAAGTGGTCTTACCCAATATGACCTTGTCATACGTTTATGATCGGGTAAGACAAATTTTGACCCGAGACACCCAATTCACGTCGGGTAAGACGTCATGGGGTGGGGCGTCACAATCCAACCGGTGACGCGACAGTCCGTCTGGTAAGACGCCAACCGGAATGTCCGCCTGGAAACACCGGTCCCACCGGCGCTGGTTTCCGGGCCGCGAATGGGTCCCCTATAGACAAGCGAGGCGGGGACACACCGCTTCCAGACCCAAGCCGGCCAAGGCAGTGGATCGCCGAAAGCCCGGCCGGCACCACGTCCACCGCCAGGCGGCCGGCCAGAGCGGTCACAAGGGCATCAGAAAAAGAAAAACGGCGGAAATCCTGGAGAAAGACCTTCAGAACGGAGGCCGGTGAGGCTGCCCGGCGAGAATATCTGTGGGGAGAGACGCCAAAAAACGTAACCTCCGTAACCTCAGCGTAACCTCGACCGTAACACGCCAAAACGCCTCTAATAATAATAATAAACTATTGAAAGATATATATATTATATAGAAGAGGGAGGCGTGTCTGACAGGGAGGTTACGCAGGTTACGCTGTTTCTGATGGAGATGCCTCGCGTACGCGTATGTGTGTTGCACACACACATCCGTCACGCACAGGTGAGTGTCTCGTGCGAAAAAAAGCGTAACTCCGTAACCCCGGCCCGAAAAAAGCCGAATTATTGTGTTAATACAATGCGTTAGCCGAGCAGAAGGCAAGGTTACGCCTAGTTACGCTTTTGCGGGAACGTAACCAGCGCAGACGAGGGTAAGCCAACCCCTCACAATGGATAAGTCATGGAAATGCCGTTATATTTTGGCTGATGGCGCCAAGAGGCGGATGAAATCCCCTCATTAGGGGGCGGCGTCCCAAGCTGGATGGTCGGAAGCCTGAAAGCGGATCGGCGAGGCATCACCTCCAGGATCCGGTCCTCGACATGCCAGGTAAGGAACCTTCCCATTTTTTCGGAAATGAAAAGTAAGCTATGTGTTTTGAAAAGTAATGTGGGGAGGGACTGATTTTGACTTGTGCCCCACCTCCTAAAAAATGGCCCCCTTTTTTGTAAACCTCCTACTAATTTGGACCCACTTTCACACCCCTAGGATTACCTTTTCCACCATGAGCGACACAATGACCAACCAAGGCAGCGCCGACCAGGTCACGGGTAATTTTCCCGTGGGGCCGGGCAACTCCATGAGGCATGGGGAAGCCATCCCTCTTGGCGGATCGGCCATCCAGCAGGGCGAACCAACCCCGCGGGAAAATGGCGGTGCCATCGATGATGGGGAAATCCTACCCGACGAGGTTTGCTATGCCTTAGGGTGGCCGGCCCGGACCAGGCTCGGCGGCGCCGAGACCCAGCCGGGAAATCCGGGGAGGCGGGTGACCACCGAGCGGGACTATGTCGCCCGCTTCGTCAAGAATGTCCGGCGATGGATGAAGCTCATACCCCTGGAGAAGCGCACCCGCAGTGTCGCCTCCTGGGGCGACTGGGTCATCCGCGACCTGATGCCGACCCTGTCCAAGGAAAGCTGGTGGGCCTACCGGGCGGCGTTCGTCCATGTGCTCTCCCGGGTGCCGGAGGGCGACCTGGCGGTCACCCGTCTGCTGGCTATCCCGGTGATGAGCGCCGGCAGCGCCCGCAAGAAGTCCAAGGACATTAGCCTGAAGCTGATCGGCCAGGAGGACATGTTCCACCTCTGCCAGTCGCTGGACAACGGCACGACCAAGCATTCCCAGTTGGCGGTGAAGATCCTCCTGTGCTCGAGGATGACCGGGCTGCGCCCCAATGAATGGTGGACTGCCAGGTTGACCCGCAACGATGAGGGGACCGCCTTGCTGTATGTGGTCAACAGCAAGTACCGGGAGGGTGATCGGGCCTGCGGCGAGACGCGCACCCTCGATCTGGGGAACTTCGCCGAAGACATGGTGGACACACTGGCCGAGCTGATCGACGAGTTAAGGGAACTCGACGATGGCACTGGGGAAACCCGTAAAGGGATTTACCAGGCATGCGCCGTGGCGGTGAACCGGGCCTGCCGGCGGATCTGGCCGCGGCGGATGCGGCACTACTCGCTGTATTCGGCCCGCCATTCGCTGATCGCCGATCTCAAGCTGGTCTACACCCAGTCGGAGATCGCCGCCATTGTCGGCCACGCGACGACATTGGAGGCAGGGCGGAGCTATGCCCGGCATGGCGGCGCCGGCGCGGCGGCCAAGCAGCCGCTGTTCCCGCCGCCCAAGCCCAGCGAGGAAAACCTCGCCCTGGTCAGGATCCACGAGAAAAGCCTGAGGGAAACCAATCTGCGGAAGCAGGCGGCACCTGAGAAGGTGGTTGGGCCAACACGGGACGGCGGCGCCTTGCGAGTGATGGCTTATTAGGGCCAATCTTATTGCAGATGATCTTACGACTGGTGAGCAACTCGCCGGAGAAGCCTCGTTCAATCAGGATCCAACGGAATGCCGGGGATAAGGCCCCTGTCGATATGGTTGATCGGCGCATTGATAATTTGCTTTCGCTTCTTCGCCGCAAAGTCTTCGCCGCGGCACAGATATCGCCACCCATCAAGGCGATCAGGACTTCTGGCTACACGTTCAGCGGGCTCATCCGGACGTAATTTTTTGGCCGAGCGGAAATTCAACAAATATCAATAAATCAATACTCTTATCTCAAACTTAAGTATTGACCAAGGCGAATTCTGTTGTTTTACTTAACAGTAAGGTCCGCATACTAGGGCGTGGTCTGTGAATTGATGGGAGATCTCCAACGGAATGCGCCGCCGAAAGCCCCTTTTGCCCGTAGGACGCATGTCCATACTGGCCGCGACGGTTGTGAGCGCTTTTCTTTTACTGCCCGGCCTTGCCGGCGCCCGCGATTTGAAGATCATTTTTTCCTCCTATACTCCGCCATATGTGTTTGAGCAGGGCGAATGCGTGTGGATATCGTGAAGGTAACCCCGATGCCCAAATACACTCCCGACCTGACCCGCGCCAATGACACCGACCGCCATGTCGGCGCGCGCATCCGGGATCGGCGGATCATGTTAGGCATCGGCCAGCAACAGATGGCCGACCTGATTGGCGTCACTTATCAGCAGGCGCATAAATACGAACGTGGCATCAACCGAATTTCCGCCGGGCGGCTCTACGAAATCGCCCAGATCCTTGGGGTTCCGGTTGACTTTTTCTTCGAGGGAATCGGCAAAGGCCGTGGCCCCGACCTGACGAGGCTCCAGCGTATGTGCCTCGAACTGACCCAGGATTTTTCCCTCATCGACGACGAAAAACTCCAGTTGGCGCTGGCACAGATGGCTCGCGCCCTGGCTGCTGACAGCGAGTAACGACAATCATCCCGACATTGATGGAGATCGACTTGTCCCACCGGATCGAATGGTCAGATGACCTTCTTGTAAAAATTGATGCAATCGATAGGGATCATAAGCATCTATTCGCACTAGCAAATAAAATATTTGCCAATACCGGAAAAGATATGGCGCTTGTAAGCTCGGCAATCGATATTTTATTCAGCTATACAAAAGAACATTTTTCTAGAGAAGAAACTGCCATGCGTGATTTTAATTATCCAGCAATACAGGATCATATATTTGATCATAAAGAACTTGTTGCGCAGCTTAACGATTTCAACGACCAATTTATAAAATCCGGTCCGAAGGCTATCGACGAATCATTCGCTACATTCCTGGAGCATTGGCTCCGCCGGCGCGCGTCAACGATTTTGAGACAGTGTTCCGATCAGTTTAGGCAGCTAATTTCTCGGCGGTATCAGGCGGGTTGATCCAGGCGGCGGTGGGCAGTGCCGGTGCCT
>Ga0007882_10000410_pt1 | contig 25153 bp, 22 predicted proteins | sample CryBogCBH12Aug01_FD_71195 | JGI IMG/M metagenome (GOLD analysis project Ga0007882, IMG submission 71195) | Freshwater microbial communities from Crystal Bog, Wisconsin, USA - CBH12Aug09.1 | ecosystem: Environmental > Aquatic > Freshwater > Lake | place: Crystal Bog, Wisconsin, USA | collected... | reverse complement strand
GGCATCAAAGCCTAACCCACCTCGTTCCATTTGGTTAAGGCAGGATAGCTCAGTTGGTAGAGCAGAGGACTGAAAATCCTTGTGTCGCCGGTTCAATTCCGGCTCCTGCCACCACTTGTTTTGTTGGGGTTTTTGGTGGTGTATGCCTTAAATATGCCTTGGGGGGTGGTTTGCGGTGCGGGGATGGTGGTGGGGCTGCTTGAGTGCTACGGGTTCTTTCGCGGTTTTCTTCGAGGTTTTCTTCGCGATTTATTTCACGGTTCTATTCATGGTGGGACGTTGGGCGGGGTTTTCTGTTTGCTGGTCGCTTTGGGAGGGAAAGGGGTTTTTGAATTATGAGTGATTTTGCATCGAGGTTGGCGGAGGCGCGGCGGAATTTGCCGCTGCGGCGGGTGATCGAACAGGCTGGCAAGGCGCCGGCGAATGGTAATTGGAAGTCGTTTCCGGAGTGCCCGTTCTGTCACGAGAAGGGTAAGGCGGGCGTGTTCGTGCCGAAAAGCGGGGGCGGCAGCGATGAAATGTTGAAGTGTTTTAATGCGGCGTGCGCGGCCCATACGGCGGTGGATGAGATTGGCTTTATCGCGCTGGACCGGTCGCTCTCGCGCGAGGAAGCGTGGCCGATTTATTTCAAGGAGGCGGGGGTGTGGCGCGAAGATCGGCTGGCGCCGTCGGTGATGCCGGGGAAAGCCGCGCGCCGGCCGCAGCCGTTGGCGGTGGAGGAGGAGGATGAAAAATTGGTGGCGGAGTGCGTGGCGGTGATTTGCGAGGAGCAGAAGGCGAGTGTGAGTCTGTTGCAACGCCGCTTGCAGTTGGGCTACACGCTGGCGGCGCGCATCATGGACGTGCTGGAACGGCGCGGGGTGGTGGGTCCGGCGCGGGGGGCGGAGCCGCGCGAGGTTTTGAATTTACCGAGTTTGCCGTCTGCTGAGCCGGTTGCTGCGCAGGCAGCAGCGGGGCCGGATGCGTCGTTGGGGGAGTCCGATGACGCTGCCGGTGCGGCGGCAGTTCACGAGCGCTTGAATGAGCTGGCCGACAGCGAAGCGGCGTTCAACGGGAGCGACACTGACAGTTCCGCCGCGTCAGTACCAGTCGCCCCGGCCATTTCCGAACCCAAAAAAACGCTGGTGGAATTTGGGTTGGGGGAAGATAATGCGGAGTCGTCACCGGCGGGGCCACACGTTGCTGCGGATACGGGCGCGCCGTCTCCGGATTCGCCAATGCCGCCGGTGGCGGCTTTACGTTGGTTCTATGAACGCTTGCAACTGGTGGCGGCGGATCGCGAGTTGCTGTGGCGTAAGCGGGGGTTGACGGAGGAAACGGTTACGGCGCTGGGTTTCCGCTCCAACCTGAAAAGCAATCGCGACGTGTTGCTGGCGATGCCGGCGGAATTCCCCCTGACGGTGTTGTATGATTCCGGCTTGTGGCTGCCGCCGGCGAAAGCGGGCGAGCAACCGAAACCGAACGCGCAGTATTGCGGCATGGCGGTGCGCGAGAAGCGGGATGACAAGGGGAAGAAAGTCCGCGACCGCGACGGCGAGCCGGTGGTGGAATGTGTCTTCGATGATCCGGGTCCGATTTTGATTCCGTATTTTGACGCGGCGGGATTGCTGGTGCATCTGCGTCCGCACAAAGGCATGATGAAGGGGCGCACGCCGCGATTCTATTGCGTGCGACCGGCGGCGGAGTTTCTGGCGGCGCATCCCGAATACAAGTTTCCCAGCGTGGGCGTGGCGGCGTTGCCGGGCATCACGATGGCGAAGCCGTTGTTTGGTGACGTGGATGAATGGCTGGAGGGGATGCGGGCGCATTACGCAGTCATCACGGAAGGCGAATTCAAAGCGGCGGCGCTGTGGCAGACGTTGAATGGTCCGGGCGGAACGACGGAGCCGCCGCCGGTGCGGTCGGTGGTGGTGGGTTACGACAACGAGGACAAGAGTAATCCGCAACTGCCGGGGTATCAGGAAGACAAGTGGAAGCGGTTCGACGCGCAAATCTGGGCGCTGTATCTCGCGCGCCAGGTGGCGAAGGAAGGGTACGACGGCAAGGTGGTGTATCTGCCGGATGAATGGCGGGACGCGAAGGGGAAGGCGGACTGGGACGGTCGGCTGGCGGCAAGATTGCAAGAATTGCAAGTTACTGATTCCGCAGGGTTGGCGCGCGTGCGCGCGAAGTTGCGCGGCGAGTTTGAGGGCGTGATCAAGCATGCGTTTGCGGTGCATGAGTTGTGGCAGGCGCAGATGTTCGACAGCGAGGAGGCGCGCATCATCAAGAATGGTTTGGAGCGCATTAGTTACGAACGGGCGCTGCCGATCGGGGGCGAGCCGGAAACGGTGGTGGCGCGGCGGTTGCAGCGGCTGGGACCGCGTTTGCGGCGGTCGGAAGCGATTCCGTTGCCGGCGGTGGGCTTCCTGAGTTTTCTGGCGAAGTCTTATTTGAAGCTGGACGGGCGGTATTACAATTTGAAAAAGCTGACGGAGAAGATGGAGGCCAAGTGGCAGATGTATCTGGAGAAGGCGTCCGCCTCGTCGGACACGGATTTGAAGCGCGCATGCGAGATTGCGCTGAAAGGGATTCCGGAACCGATCAGTGATTTTTACATGGAGGCGCAGCATTTGCTGGTGAAGGTTTCGGGCGACCGCGTGCGGTTGGTTGTGTTGCGGAACGTCCACGGCGTGGTGTCCAAGGTGGTGCGGCTGCCGGCGGAAGCGTTTGCTTCGCCCACCAAATTCCGCGAATGGCTGTTGAACAATATCAGCGGCGCGACGTGGCGGGCGGGCGAACGGGAGTTGCAGGCGTTGCAGATGGATATTGCGCATGACCTGGCGTTCAAGGAAATCGAGGAGGTGGCGGTGCGCGGGTATCACGCGGAAAGCCGGTGCTGGTTCTTTGGCGACGTGGCGTATCTGCCGAACGGGCAGCGCGTGTTTGCGGATCGCAACGGAATTATCTGGGTGCGGGCGGAAGGGGAATTGACGCGGGCGTTCAAGCTGGCGGAGCAGGACCACGAAGGGCAGGACTTTTGCCAGAAAACGCCGAAGATGCATCCGAACGTGCCGGTGACGAAAGAGGAGTTGCAGACGCTGTTCAATGACACGTCGCTGGCGTTTTACGAAACGATTGGCGATCACTCGGGTTTTCTGTGCCTGGGCGCCATGCTGGCGTGCGGAGCGGGGCCGGAAATTTACGAGGCATTTACTTGTGTGCCGGCGCTGTGGGTGCATGGCGAAACGCGGCAGGGAAAATCCACGGTGGTGCGGATGCTGATGCGGGTGCTGGGTTTCATGCTGGATAACGGCATGCCGCTGGCGGATTCCACCAAGGTGGGGCTGTCCATCGCGTTGCAGCAGTACGGCGAATTGACGGTGTGGTTGGAGGAGTTTCAGCCGGGGGCGCCGCAGTGGATGATTGAGAAGATTAAGAATGTTCACAACCGCGAGTCCGGCATCAAGAAGACCTTCGATGAAGGGCGGCGGAAAATTGTGTCGTCGGCGATTGTGACGGGTATTGCGACCTGCCGCGACGCGCAAGTGAAGTCGCGCTTCATCCACGCGCAGGTATCGGCGAAAAACCGGAAGGGAAATCATCTGCCGTGGTTCAATCAGAATAGTCCCCGGTTCTATCAATTGTTCCGGCAGATCATGGAAAACCGCGCGGCATTTGCGGCGCGCACGCTGGCGATCATGCGGTCGTGGATGACGGAGGACATGCCGGGGGTGGATGAACGGGCGCGCACGGTGTACGGCGCGGCCTATGCGGCGTTCGTGGCGTTCAATGAATTGCTGGGGAATGTGCATGGCGAGCAATTGCTGGCGGATTTTAAGCGGGCGACCATTCAACATGCGGCATCGAGCGTGGCGGAAGTGACGGAACAGGTGAATGTAAATCAGTTCTGGCGGCTGCTGCTGGATGCGTTCCGCAGTGATGCGTTCGGAGAAACGCCGGCCGAGCGGCGGCGGGTGTTTAAGTGGGTGCCGAAGCCGGCGGATAAGAGTCCGCTTACGGAATACCAACTTCGCGTGGGGGCCGAGCATACGCGTTATGCGTGGGAGTCGGGGCGGCTGTACTTCAAGCCGGGAGCCGTGCTGGACATGCTGCGGAAGCATTTACGGCAGCGCGGTCAGGATTTGCCGCTGGAACAGAACGATTTGAAATTGCAGATGCAGACGCGGGAGTACTTCGTCATGCCGACCGGCAAGCAGCATTTGCAGGTGTTTGTGGAGGGGTCGCGGACGCAGGAGTATTGCTGGTGCATCAATCCGGATTTTCACGAGTTAGGTTTGCGGCGGATGGAGGATGCGGAATGGGAACAGAGCTTGCATCCGGAGCCGACGCCGGTGTGTCCGGATACTTCGGACATTTGGTTGGCGGAGGATAAGTGGGTGGACCCGCGCCGGGGAGATTTGTTTATGCTGATCCAATCGCTGAAATCGCAGCGGGACGGAGAGGATGATTAGCCACCGAGGCGCAGAGACACAGAGAGAAAGCAATTTGTTACCCACCGGTGAAGTCAGTAGTCATCGCGATGCGTTGGCGAACCGTGAAAACAGGCACTCACCGGTGGGTAGCTAGAACATTAATAAATTGGCCACAGAGGCGCAGAGGCACAGAGAACGGAAAAATTATGAGCGAACAAACAAAAATTGCGTGGTGTGACAGCACTATAAATTTCTGGACAATTTGCACCGAAGCATCGCTTGGTTGCGCGAACTGCTACGCAAAAGAACTGGCGAAGCGCTTTGGTTGGGGTGGCGGGAAATGGGGAAAAGGCGTGGTACGCCACAAGTTTACCAACGCCGTCGCGCAAGCACATAGCCTTAACCGCAAACCGTGGATTTGTGATGAGTGTGGTGAAGCTTATGCTGAAACCACTGTTGACCATTGTGCTGCTTGCGATACGCAAACAACCTTTCACCGCCGCCGCATCTTTTCACTGTCGCTGGGCGACTGGCTGGATGACGAAGTGCCGATTGATTGGTTGGCGGAAATGCTGGACACCATCCGGCAGTGCGACCAAGTCACTTGGATTCTTTGCACGAAACGGCCGGAGAATTGGCGTAAGCGGATGGATGAAATTCTTCACTGGCAAATGGCGACCGGCGATGGTCAGCACGATGAATCCTTTTTTGAATGGGTGGAAACATGGACGGATTGTTTAGATATGCCGGAACGCGGTGACTTTCCGCAAAACATCATCCTACTCGCCAGCGTCGAGAACCAGCCCGCCGCCGACAAGCGCATTCCGGAACTGTTGAAAATACCCGCCGCGTGTTACGGGTTAAGTCTGGAGCCGTTGCTTGACAAAGTGAAACTGCATGATGCTTTGCAAATTTGGGAGCATGAAGGTCGTCCGTGTTGTGTTGGAAAAACGGGTTGGCATAAATTGGGAGAAGGAATGCCGAGTGCCCCTAAACCTAAAATTGATTGGCTTATCATCGGCGGCGAGTCGGGGAATAACGCACGGCCGTGCGACGTGGATTGGATTCGCAGCTTAGTGCAACAAGGTCAAGCTGCGGGCGTGGCGACGTTTGTAAAACAAATGGGTCAATGGTTGGCGGATGGTATGCGCCGGTGTGGCCATGACGTCAAAGACAAAAAAGGTGGCGACCCAGCCGAATGGCCCGCCGATCTGCGCGTCCAAGAATGGCCGAAAGGTTTTTAATTAGCCACCGAGGCGCAGAGACACCGAGAAAAAATTATGAGCGAAACTAAAATCAAAGCCTGCCCGTTTTGTGGCGGGGAAGCCAAAATTAAAAAAGGTAGCCAGCAAATAAGTGTGAACCATTCCGACACCTGCGTCTTGCGTGGAAATGTGGTGTACGACTACATGCTGCCATACTGGAACCGCCGGGCCGGCGACCGCGAGCCTGACGCAACCCGACCGCCAGAACCAAGCACGTTGGCATCAGCGCCGGGATTGGATGCTAAAGTGCGCAATGCGGTGTTGGCTTACGATCTACTGGAAAAGGTGAAGCAGATACTCCATGCCACCGACGAGGTGGCCGAAGATGGATGCCGGTTGGCGGCCACGGTGATTGTCAATCTCGAACGCGGCGCCCTCAAAGACGACGCCCGGGGAACGCTCCGGACGCTCGCGCATCACGTTCTGCGCCAAGATCCCAAGTGATATAAAAAAATTATGAAAGAAAGACCAATTTTATTCAGCGGCGAAATGGTGCGTGCAATTCTGGCCGGCACCAAAACCCAAACGCGGCGGGAAATCAAACCGCAACCGATGGACGAATACACAAAAAACTCTCACATTTCTTACGATGCGGATGGCAATTGTATTTGGTGGCAAACGCCAGGGCCGATGGTAATGGCGGCAGCAAAAAACAAATATGGCCAACCGGGCGACAAATTATGGGTGAAAGAAACCTGGGCAACCTCGCGCGCGTGCGATGACCGCCCGCCCTCGGACATGGAAAAACCAGGTCGCGGTTACGGGTGGCCCGTGTGGTATCGAGCCGATGGGTCGGTTAATACCCGTAGGGCTGACCCGGTGCCGCAAGGAGGTCCTGGATTCACAACGATGGGCAAGTGGCGTCCATCCATCTTTATGCCGCGCTGGGCGAGTCGCATCACGTTGGAGATTGCGGCGATTCGCGTGGAACGGTTGCAAGCCATTAGCGAAGCTGACGCGCGAGCGGAGGGGGTAAAATGTATCGGCTTGCGTTACGAGAAAGAAGCTTCCACGGCCTACGCAGAATTGTGGGAAAAAATTAACGGGGTTGGTTCCTGGGCGTTAAACCCGTGGGTGCGGGTGATTGAGTTTAAGGCGCTGCCGTTCGTGCAGGCGTCTGTACGCGCGGCTAAAGCGGTTGACGTGGATTAAAATTTCTGCTCGGCAATAACCAGCGAGTTTACGTTATGGCAAAATGCACTATTACCATCAGCGCGCCGTTGCGCGGTTTGGCGGCGGGCGACAAAGCGGTGTTCACGCCGGCGGAAGCGGTGGTGACGTGGTCGTGGGGTTTGCAACCGGCCACGGCGCTGATTGATTGGGTGAGCGCCACGCCGCAGGGCGCGCTCGCGCCGGGCAGTAGTGTAAAAATCGAATTGGCAACGTACACGTTTTACGGCGTGACAGACAACCTGGTGCAACGCATCGCGGCGGATGGGTATTCAGTGATGCAGGAATTTCGCGACAACCGGGAATTCCTGATGTGGGACGAAATCTATGCGGCGTTCAATCTGCATGACGCGCGCATCATCAATGGGCAGTACCAAAAACGCTACCGCCATTTGTTGCCGGGCGATTACGCGGCCAACAACTGGACATTCACGAACGCGCCGTATTCGGCGTGGCAGATTTTGCAATTCTTGTTGGGGTCCAAAACCGTCGGGTCGCCGTGGACGTTTGTGGAGCACAGTCTGATGACGAACCCGGTGTACGAATTGGATTACACGAACGGGCAGAAGCTGGGGCAAGTGTTGGTGGATATTTCGGAAAAACTGGGATTGGTGTTCACGCTGATGGGCGGGCCGTTCACGTTAGTGTGGGCGTTGAAAGGATCGGGCGCGCTCCCGAGTTTTCCCGCCACTTCGGATAATCGGCGCATAGGATCGGCGTTGAGCGGCAATCCAACGCGCGTGCGGATTCTGGGGGACCGCAACCGGTATCAGTTATTCAACGTGGCGCTGGTGCCGGATTGGTTGCCGGCGTGGTCGGCGTTCTGGGATTTCAGCAGTTTCGTAGATGACATTTACAATAATGAAGTCACGGACGGACCGGTGGTGACGGGGGACGCGCAGCAATTGGTGCCGGCGGGCACGCGTTACAATGCGATTGCGAACGACCCGGACCACGTCATCGGCTACACGCTGGCCGGCGCTCGCGCGCGGTTGTTGACGGTAGGCCAGTACGCGACGTTGCGCGATGCGCGCGTCACGCAAGACGGTGCCTTGTTCCGCGATTACCGACGGTTTCAAGGGCGCTCGCGGTTGAATTTGCCGGTGGCATTGTATCTGGCGCAACTGTTGTTTCGCGCGTTCAAACTGCCGGATAATTTTACGTTCACCGCCGTCAACGGCGCGCAGATTGGGCGCTACGGGTATGACTTGGACAGTAAACCGATTGTGGAAGTGACGCATGATCCGCTGACCGGCTTTCAGCAACCGGCGGTGGATAGCAATAAAAATTATCTGGTGCCGGCGTCGGAACATAATGGTTACGCCGTGGTGCAGGGCTACCAGGTGGCGGCGGATGGGTTTGGTACGTTGAACCCGGATTATTTTGATTACCAGCGCTGGGTATCGGCGCAGTTGCTTTGGCAGTACGCCCCGTTCCAAATTGATGATAGCGGCGAAGGTACGCAGTTTGTGCTGTTCGACGCGCCGGTGATCAACTCGGGCGATTTGGTGAAGCAGGCGGCGAACGGATTATCGGCCGGACAAATTCCGGTGACGTTGAATGCGAATCCGACTTTTACCATTCCGCCGGTGTCGGCGACGCTGTCGGTTTTGGCGGACCGTTTTTCGTATGTGGCGGGCACTGGCACGCGCGATGACGTGAACAACATCGCGGGTTTGAATGGCGAATTCTTGATGCTCAAACCCGGCGCGTCCGTCAAGGAGCAGGCGTGGGCGGATGGTTTGACGGCCTCCGCCAAAGCGGCGAGCTATGCGGCGTTGTTGTTGAACCAACAACTGTTTTATCAGAACGGCGGATATTTGGTGGCGGGCACTGACGGCAGTACGTTGTCGTCAGTAGTGGACCGCATTACGCTCCGCTGGAATGCCAAGGATGGATTGACGCAGGAAGTGGATTTTACAAATGAACGCTCGCGCAACGTCACGGTCGGGCCGCTGGGCACGGCGGTGGTGAATCTCGAACCGGAACGGGCGTTTGATCGCCGGTCGCAGTTAGATCCATTGTGGCCGGGGCAAGAGCAACTGCGCGCGGAAGCGCGGCAACTGCGGTTGTCGGCGGCAGTGTTGCGGGCGAATCCGCAGATGTTGCAGGCGATGGTGGATACGTTTCACCGGTTGCAAGGTTACGCCACAACGGCGGCCGTCATCACGGATAGTTACGGCAGCGGCAATGCCGTGGCGGGAGCGGGCACGCCACTGTGGCGAGACGCAAGCCGGAAAGTTTGTTTCACGCCGTCAGACACCAGCACGACGGCGCAGCCGAATGCGGTGTTTGTGGGCGTAACCACGCTGGATGGTGATGGCTTGAACGGCAGTTTGCATGTGACGGCGACGGGGGCGGACGGAATTATTCTGGTGCGCGTGGCGCTCGGTGCTTCGGACCAGCCGCGTCCGGGCATGGCGGTCGGGTTGCCGGCGGATAAAGTGCCGCATACTTATCTGGGATTGAATCCGGCTACGATGGTCGGCGTGTTGGTGGATGATTGGTCGCAGAACCAAGTGGCGCGCGTGGTGTTGACGCGCGTGCGGGTTAGCGGTGGCGGCACGAGCGGCGGCGGCTGGAATTATCGCGGACTGTATGATCCCACGGTGACGTACAATGCGAACGACGTGGTGCAAATGGGTGTCGGTACGAGCGCCGGCATGTATCTGGCCACGGTCAATGGGCCGGCAGCGGCGCCGGATAGTGGGATTGGGTGGGTGCAAATTTCAACCGCGCAAGGCACATGGCTCTAACTCCCGGCAATAAAATTCTGCGGTCGGACTTGGAAACGCTGGCCGCGCTGGCGAATGCGAAAGGGGTGTATGGCACCGATCCGCAAACGGGCTATGTGATGGTGACGGGGTTTGAAATTGTCTATACTGGTTTGGGGTATTTAGTCGGTGATGTTCTTACTTTAGCGGGCAGTGTGGTGACGTTTGAGGTGGAAGAAGTGGGTGAATATTTGGGGCGCGATGGCGATACGCGCATTGGGTTGATAGTGGGTTTGCGTTTGCTAAACAATGGCCCGCTGGTTTATGACGCGGGTACATTTAATCCCACGTTGGATTTGATGGGTGGCAGCGGTGATGCGGGGCGGGTTAAAATTGTGGTGGCGGCTTATGATCCGTTGCGACCGTATGTGTTTCCGGAGTACTTGCCGGCGCCGGGCCAAATGTGTGGCAGTATTGTACAAGCGGGGAATGGTGGTAGTGGCTATCGGGTTGGTGACGTGCTAACCGTTGGCACAATGCCGGACGCCACCGTTGATGTGCTGGAAGTAACTGCTAGCGGGGCGGTGCTGTTGGTGCGAACAAATTGGCCGAATGCAGCGGTTTATTCTGTGGTATCGCAGTCTTCGCTGGTGCCCGCCGTGGGCGGCAGTGGTACGGGAGCGAAACTGACGTTGGTGTACACGCTGGCGCAAAAGCCGGGTTGGTTGGCGGAGCTTAATCGGTTGCGAACTAACTTGATGAATTCGCCGGTGTTGGGGTTGAATTATATTCCGGCGGCACGATTGTATTGTTCCGGCGCCGCTCCGGGGGTGGGCTGGCCGAAATCGGGGCTGACGGGCTGGCAAGGGTTTGATAAGAATTCCAGCTACCAGGAATTTTATTTTGCGGATACCGGTCGCGCCGAAACCATCACGCTAGCCGCGACCGGCGGCGTGTCGCCAGGGGTTACTTATGCTCAACGGCCGCCGCCGGGCGTTGGTTATTACGCCACCGGCACAATCCCCAACGCGTATGCGTTTTCGGGCGTGATGTTGCCGGGAGTCATCGGGGGTTGGGCGGCGGGACCGTTTAATGATGAGTATGAAGCGGGTGGAGAGTATGTGGGGGGGATTTATACTAACAGCCCACGCCGCGCAATCACTTCCATTGTGTACCGCTTAAAAATAAAAAATCCACCGGGAACAACTTTTTCAGGACAGTTTTCATTTCGAGTGGACAGCGCTTCCCGCACTTTCAATAACCCGGATGGTGACTATTGGAATACGAATACTCCTTCTTTAACCGTTGAAAGCAACTTGGGTAACTTTACTGCTAGTGTCATTGGGGGTAATGGCTATTGTAAATATGTTTGCAATGCGGTCGGATTACCCGATGGTGATTATCATGTCAACGTGACGGGTGGATTTGTGTCGGCGGTTCCGCAGTATTATACTCTCTACGGAATCCAGCATTTGTATTGGCTGGTTAATTATTGCGTGTTGGGTGCGCTGGCTAATGATTCGTTGATGGTTCCCAGCTTGGTGTGCGACAACGGTACGTTTTTGCCGAACGCAGTTTTTTCGGCGGTGCCGACGGCGGGTATTCATAACGCCAAACAAATTTACAAAATTCCATTAACGGGTTTGGATGGGCAAGCCAATGTTGGTTGCGGGATTACCACCATCTATCGCCAGCCATTAACGGGCGACTACGGTGGTGCGGAAGGTTATTCGCCTACGCCCGCGGCTCCGTATTGTGCGCCGGCCTTTGGTCCGGAGCAATTTTCTGGTCCGAGTTTTACCACCACCATTACTATCTCCAACGGCACGCAAGGATTTTGGGTGGGCAGTCTGCCGCTGGTCAACAATCTGAACGTGGCCACGCCGGCGCTGATGCCGTGGAATTTGCGCCGGTTGAAAACGGGCGCGCTGCTGGACCAGACCGTCAACCCGAGTTTGCTGGGGGATTTGGCGCCGCAATCGCCGCCGAATTACGCCCGCGTGTCCAATAGTTACGACCAGATGTTGCCGGTGGAAATGCAGGCGGAACCGCCGCTGTGGCTGGCGAGCCGGTATTTTTCCGCCGGGTTCACGATCCAAGATAGCAACGGTAATTTTCAACAAGTGGTCACGGCGGGCACTACGGGTTCGCGTTCGCCGTTTTGGTCGAATGTTTTGAACGCCAGCACGACCGATGGCAGTGTGTTGTGGTCGTGCGTGCGGGTGTTGCCGCCCAAGCAAAGCCTGACGCCAGCGGTTCACCGGTCAGCGGCGGTTCCGCGTTACCCGGTATATTGGTACAACGAAACCGTGGCGGCGTTGAAACCGCCGACAAGCACGAGCGGATTGACTATTTGGGGCGCGTACAGCCAATGGCAGGACCAGAATTTATCCGGCGGTAAATTGTCGGGCTGGCAGCAAAGTAACCTGGCGTTGGGTTGGTGGATTTACAGCGTGACGTTAAACCGCTCGCGCGCCGTGGGGTCGGTCACGCCGGAAATTGGCGTGACGATTGGCTGCCTGCGCAACGGCTCGTTTGTGGCGTTTGGCAGTTATGTCACGGGCCGGACCCTGCAAGTGCTCTGGCCGGTGTTTACGTCGGATGCGCTGGTGTACCAATGCAGTGAACGGATAGACGTGCAAGCCGTGGCGATTAGCACCGGCGGCATTGGAGTCAGCACGGGCGCCGTCATTCCTGCCGGCTACCCAATGGCGGCGGTTTTTGCCAGCGACCCGCAAACCATCTTAAATTTGTTTCCGTAAAAAAGCGTACAGACGTTTTTAATCTACTTGACATCTGCCAGCAGCTTGCTTACATTATCTGCAAGTTGCAGGATTTGTTCCATGTGGAACAATCGGTGGAACGATTATGAATGCTGTTAAATTTCCTGTGGATCTGACGGAGCAGCCCGTGTTTCGGGCGCTGAAAAATGAATTGGAAGGTGCTCCGCGTACCCTGTTTTTTTTCTGGTTGTTGTGGCGCGACCTCGCGGCCCATGCGGCAGAAGGCAATCCGCTGGGTCGGCTGTCGCCGGCGCAGCGCAAGGGCTTTATTTATTTGCTCGTGGACTTCCATTTTTTTCAAGATGCGGATTCTGCAAGCGCCTTCGTTACGGGTCCGGTCGTGGCCAGCGGCTTGCTGGCGTTCGATGGTGAGGATTTGGTGTGTCACCGGTTCCAAGCGTTGAACAGCGATCTTGTGGCGCGCAGTGGGCGGGAAGCCACCGGCGGGCGGATGAAAGCGTTTAACAGTCGGCAGGCCAAGATGGAGGGGGAAATGATGCAACTGCAACTGCATGTGCCGGGGCATGTGTTTGTGAATGCGGATGGCACGCCGCTTGAGCATGAAGAAACGCAGCGGGTTTGCCGGCTGATTATCAGTTGCGACAACGCCCTGCTCCGCGATCGTCCGTCCATCGGCTGGACGGCGGGCCTCGTGCAACTGGCGTTGCTGGTGGTGCGGAAAATGTCCGACGAACAAATCGGCTACGTCGTCAAAAAGGTGGCCATGCACCGCACGCATCCGGCGTTGACAGGGATGACGGCGGACAAATTGTTGCCGCAGTTTGAAACCATTATGAAGCGGCTGGAGTAATTTTATGGCTACAAAAAAATCGGTCAGTGGCGCCCCGGTCACGCTGGAACGGAAGCGGTTGGAGCCGATGGTGCGCGAGCTTTGGGCGGTGATGAAAAAGCATGAAGCTACTTACGCCGACGGTCTGGGCGCGCTGGCGGTGGTAATCCACAACATCGGCGATCGGTGCGACGATCCGGCGGCGATTGCGAGCATGGTGACGGGCGCGTTGGAAGAATTGCGGAAGGATAAACCGAATAAACCTTTTACCCCTGCGAACCAGTCGGCGCCGGTTCTAAATCTTTCGTCTCCGGAATAACCGACCTCGCAGGGGAATTTTTAATTGTATGCCGCCGCGAAAAAAAGAAGTTCAGCCCGAGTTGGGCGCCACCCGCCCCGCTAAACCGGAGGCGCCGGTGGCGCCGCCCGCCCCGTCCCTGCCGCCGGTCGCGGCCTTGGTGGAATATAATTGCGGTCCGGACACCTGGTTATGCAAGCGCTTCGCCGCTTTGGTGGCGGAGTTGCCGGGGTTGACGGTGGATGTGCTGGGGCGGTTGCAGGATGCGCTCCGCCAAAGCGAGCGGCAGTGGTTGGTGGCGCGGCGGTTGTTCGGGTTGTTGCCGTCCGTTCCGGCCTCCAACTATCCGGTGGAAGATTTGCGGGTTTGGAGTCAGGAAGAACTGGCGGTGTTTCTTGGCATTACCGGTCCGCAAATGCAGCAGGAATTGCAAGCCATTCGCGGCATCTGGGCCAGTGTGCGGCCGGATCGTGAGCCGGTGGCGACCCCGGCGGAACCGCCGGTCGCGCGCGGTTTGTTTAGCGATGATGCCTTGTTGGCGCAATACGATTTGAAGCGCATCCGGTTTAAGGACCATGACGAAATGGAGCGGTTTCTGAAACGGGTGCGCGACGTGCAAAAGTTGTTGGAAGAAAAAATGACGGCGGGCATCGCGCGCAATTTGCTGATGACGGAATTGCAGCTCTGGCGGTTGGATGAAACGCTGACGCTCTCGGATTTGCAAGGGGAAGACTGGCGCAAAAACATGAAGATGCGCGGCGACCTGGATGCGACGTACAACGATCAGTTGGCGCGCATTGACAAGCTCGCGCCGTGGGCGGGTGCCATTGCCGGCAAGTATTCGTTCAAGGGCACGCTGTCGGAAGTCAGCGCGGCGTATCAGGAGTATTACGCCACCGGCGAAACCAAATTGATTGACGGCATTTTTACGCACACGGAAGTGCAAGTGCTGTTCCGCCGCAGTGTGCAAGCGCCGGAACCACAATACCGCGCCGGCTGGCTGGTGGCGGCGTTGAATGCGAAAGCGAATTTGTGGCGGGCGGATTACCGCGAAGTGACGCCGCCGCGCGTGTTGAAACTGTTGGACCTCGGTTTCAAGCACGCCATTAAGGCCGCCGGTCAGGAAACCGGCGAGGCGCTGGTGGATTTGGAAAAAGAAGGACCGGCCGGCGAATACCAAAAACTGGAAACGCTCCCGGCGGCGGGCGCGAATTGAGTATGAGTGAACCGTGTAAACTTTGTGGTGGCAGTGGCGTGGTGGCGTTGGGCCACCCATGCCTGTGTGTCGTGAACACATTGCGCTTGCGGGATGACGTGCCGCAGGCGGTGGCCAGTTACGGAATCATTGATCCGGATTATGCGCGCGTTTTTACAATGGCGCGCGTGGTGGCTTGGCAATTTGGTTTTGCCTGTTTGTTCCACGGTTCGTTCACGCGGGACTTGGATTTATTGCTGGTGCCGTGGACGGAAAACGCCTGCGCGCCGGTGGAACCGCTAGTGCGGCGGATTGCTGACGTTGCGGGCCTGACGTTGCAGGGACCGCCGAGTGCTAAGCCGCATGGGCGGCAGGCGTGGTCTTTGTTATTTCCCGGGTTCAACGATCCCCGGTGGGTGGATATTTCCGCCTTTGATTTCCCTAAAAAATGAAACCTTACCTAAATCCGAATCCCCGCGTGGGAGTGTTGTTGGAGCACAACGCGGCCAGCCAACGAACGAAAAACGTGTTGTGGCGGTTCCGGCTCAAAGGGTTGGTGTGGCTTAATAAGCACTGGCCGGAGGAAAAAATGCGGCGCGAGTTGCGTGGGTATGGTCCGAAGGTGAGTCGGGAGTGGAACGCGATTTTGGCGGCGCGGATGGTTAATGCAAAATCGGGTCGGCGTTATCTTGCGGCGGTTCCGCGCAGTTAATTTTTTATGCCAAATTCTAAATTTAATCCGGCGCCAGCGCTCGCGCGGTGGTTGGCCGAGCCTGCTAACGCAGAGTTCAGGAACGCCGCATCTGGCGCTCCCGGACTCGATGGAGGCGTCCAATAGGCGTTTCCTGCAACGATTTGTTAGCCAGCAACGAACAACCAAAAAACATAATGATACCAAAGACAATAATCCATCTGCTATCTGGCGGACTCGACTCGACGACGATGCTCTATGATCTGCAAGCGCAAGGCCACAAACTGCACTGCCTGCTGTTCGACTATAAGCAGCGCCACGCTCAAGAACTGCTCTGGGCAAAGGAACATGCGAGCCGTCTCGGCGTCCTCTATACCACGATGGATTTGCCTCAACTCGGAGGACTCACGGAGCAAAGCTGGATAGTGCCAAACCGCAACGCGATCTTCCTGTCTATGGCCGTAAATGTCGCCTGCCAAGCCGGAGCCGATACCGTCACCATCGGATGCAATGCCGAAGATGAAGCATACTTTCCAGACTGCCGTGAGAAATTTATCAAGGCGATGAATGAAGCCGTGCAAGCGGCTGGCTATGACGTGGAAATCTGCGCCCCGTATCTGCACAAATCAAAAGCGTGGATCGGTGGCATGGCGCGAAATCTTGGCGTGGACTCAAGCAAAATCTGGACGTGCTACCAACCGCAGGCCGGTAAGCCGTGCGGTAAATGTCCGGCGTGTGAAAAACTCGAAGCAGCTCTGAAATGATGCTCATCATGGGACAATCAAACCGCATCTGGCACTACTGGGCTGGGAAATATCCCAGCTCGGTCGGTGTCCTCATCGGCCCGTCCTATGGAAAGAAAGTGCCGGTGGATAAGTGGATGCCATTCGTCCTGGACAATGACGCCTTTACGGCGTGGCGGGACAAAAAGCCGTGGAGCCTAGGAGCATGGCGGGCAATGCTGCAATGGATACGCATGACGCGGCTACAACCGCTCTGGGCGGCTGTGCCTGACGTAGTAGCTAACCGCGAGGCAACGCTGGCAAACTGGCCGAAGTATGCGCCTGCCATCAAAGGACTCGGATGGAAAACGGCCTTCTGTGTGCAAGACGGCATGACTCCAGATGACGTGCCGAATGATGCTGATGTCGTTTTCGTCGGTGGAACCGACGATTGGAAATTCCCAAATCTGAAGATGTGGACGGAGAACTTCCCTCGTGTCCACTGCGCCCGCGTAAATGCGCCTGAAATGTTTGAGGCGTGCGAACGGCTGGGGTGCGAATCAATAGACGGAACCGGATGGTTTCGTGACCCATCCCGACCGGACAAAGTTCCGGCTCTGGAAAGGTTCATCGAGGGACATAGAAACAAGACGCCACTGCTAGGCGAGTGCCTTGCTGGCTAACGTGCCGCATGAGCCACCGGCACACTGAAAATATGGAACAGCCCAACACATTAACGATTGATCCCAGCGCGCCGATGCCGGTTGGTCTCCATGCGGTTGTTAGGCCGCTGGCGTGGCGCGTTGAAGTCTGGTATCGCCACCATGATAGCGGCTTCTACGAGCATGAAACCCAGGAGCAAGCCGAGGCGGATGCAGCGCAAAGAACTAAAGATTTCGGCGTGCTTGGCTTCCACTACAAGGTGCGGCCTAACATTTCTTCTACCAAGTGAACATTGCCGTAATTACAAAATCACCGGATAAAGCAAAGTCTCCGCGCTTGCGGGATGAGTTTGCGGATTGGATGCGGATGAAGAATTACCGCGAAAATACCATCCGCGATTATGTGGCGGATGTGTTGGATTTTGTAATGTTCAGCGGCAAGCGTGATCCGCGCGGCTTGGGCGCCGCCGACGTGCAAGCGTTTCTGACGATGCTGGCGGTGCAGCGAAATGTTTCGTGGAAAACCCAGAATCAAAATCTTTGCGCGCTGGTGAAATTTTACGATGGTTTTTTGAATCAGCCTTTAGGTGACATCGGGAAATTTATGGCGGCCAGCAAACCGGCGATGTTGCCGGTGGTATTTTCCAAAGAGGAAGTTTTTCGCGTGCTGGCGGCGATGCGCGGCATGACCAAAATTTGTGCCCAATTACAGTATGGGTGCGGTTTGCGCGTGGGGGAAGTGGTTCGCCTTCGGGTGAAGGATATTGATTTTGACCGTATGGTGGTGGCGGTTCTTGATGCCAAGGGTGGTAAGCATCGGCAGTTGCCGTTGCCGAGTTCGCTGGTGGCACCGCTGCGGGAACATCTGGCCCGCCTGAAATTACATTTTGAGCAGGACGGCGGTTGGCTGGTGGAATTGCCTAATGCTTACGGTGTGAAAAATCCGGGTGCGGCGCGTGCCTGGGAATGGCAGTACGTCATGGCGGCGCGCGATTTAACGAAAGACCCGCGCGATGGAGTTTTGAAGCGGTATCACATTTTTGAGGAAACCGTTCAGCGCGCCGTCAAGATCGCGCTGGGCGTGGCAGGCATCACCAAGAAAGCCGGCACGCATACTTTCCGCCATTCGTTTGCCACGCATTTACTGGAGGCGGGCATTCCGATTTACGACGTGCAGAAATTGCTGGGTCATTCCCGCGTGGAAACCACGATGATTTACAACCACGTTGCCGCGCCGATTGAAAAGCGGATTCAGTCGCCGCTCGATGCTGGTTGTGTTCCCAACTAAAACATTTTTTTTGCGGTGTTCGCACCGCTCGCGCATCGGCTGAGGTTAAGCCGGACGGGCCAAGGGTGACGGAGGTTCAAACCGGGCACCCGATACTAACGGCGGTAAACCCATGTTTACCGTTGCCGTCACGGACAAAGGCCGATGCGCGCTAAAATTTAATTATGCCAACAACTAAAAAACCCAAATCGGCGCCGGTCGTACCGCCGGCGGTCGCGCACGAGGATCGGCTGGGGAAAGCCGCGTATGAAGCGTATTGCGGTGCCCGGAACTGGAAATCGTTTGACGGCAAACCGTTGCCGGCCTGGGCCGACGTGCAGACGCCGATTCGCGTGGCGTGGATGGCGGCGGGTAAGGCGGCCATGCTGGCGGGACCGCATCCGTCGTTGGCGGAGGCGGTGCCGGTCACGATTTATTTCGGGACGCGCGCGGACGCGGATGCGTTTGTGGAGCTGGTTAAAACCACGCGCGGTTTGCAGGAAACCCGAATAGGATGATCGCGGACAAAAACATTACCGTCGCCAGCGGCGATAGCCGCGTGCCGAAACATCTGCGCATCACGCCGACTATGTGGGAGGATTTTGTGTGCGATCCCGTATTGGCCGCGTGGGTAACGATGGGGGTGAAGCTGGACGCGTTCCAGGCGTGTCGGCTGCGGTTTATGTGGTGGACGCAAAACGTGATTGATTCCTCCGGCGTCGGCAGCGGCAAGACGATTACGGATTTTGTGTTTATCACGCTGCGCTGTCTGCTGTTGCCGGACCATCGCGCGGCGATTTTTTATCCGTCGTTCGGCACCGGCAAGCAGGAATTCTGGGAATACTTTGGACAGATGGTGGCTTCGGAGCGGGCCAAGATTTTCGCGGCGCAGATGGGGAATCCGCTCAAATCCGAACCGGGCGATGAAATTGATGGCGATGGTACGCTGCACGGTTCGGAATGTTACACGGCGTTTTTTCGCTCGGGCAACACGTTGAAAATGCCGGCGCCGAGCATCTTCCGGAACGCCGTCAATGCGGCGTCGCTCTCAGTGAACACGCTGATTATCGAGGAGTGGGCGCAAATAGATGCCATGTCGGACGCCATTGACAAACAACTTACCGACCGGTGCCGGCGGGCGTCGTGGAACCAGCATCATCCGATCTGGGGCAATCATATTGTGATGACGGCGCACGCGCAGACGCGGCTGCATCCGGCGGCGCCGCGTTACAACGCGCATGAGCGGCGCGTGAAAGCGGGCGACCCGACCTATGCGAACATTGCGTTTTCGTACAAAGACTTTTCGGATTTACCGAGCAGTCAGCCGGGCAAGACGTTCAAGGAGCGGCACCGGAATGAAATGTCGGTCAAGGCCAAGCTGACTTCCGGCAGCGACGCTTCGGCGCGGCTGGGTCAGTTGTATGGCATCTGGGGTATTTCCGGGACGGGTTGGTTTAGTGAAGAAATGATTACGGCCGGCGTGGCGAGCGCGCGTTCGCGCAATGTGTTGCCGGTGTTGAGCCGGGCGCAATGGGAAGAATTGCAGCGGGGAAATAATTAGCCACCGAGGCGCCGAGACGCTGAGGGGTTGTGGTATGAGCGAACTGGAGGAACAATTTGAATTGCCGGCGATGCCGGCGCCGGAACCGTTGCGGCGGCGCGCGGTGCGCGTGGTCTGCTGCACACCCGGCAATTACCGGGCGTCTTGTCGCGAGCGCTATCACGGCTGGACGTTGCGCGATGCGCTGGAAAACTGGGAGGAGTTCGAGGAGCGCCGGGCCGACTTTGACGCGTGGGTGACGCATTACCAACGCGATCCGTATTTGCGCGTGGGTGCCAAAACCGCCAATCCGGAAGGCACGTTGGCGGGCATGGTGTGGGTGATGCAAACGGCGTTGGAGCCGGACCGCTCGTGCTTGCATCCGTGTTTGGATTTTGAAGAAAAACTCCAGCGGGTTTTTATTCGGCGCGGCTTGCTGATCTACCTCACGTTATTGCTAAAAGAAATTACGCCATGAAACCGACTCCGCTCCCTGGCCAAACGCTTTCCGGCGCCGATTATTATGCGTTGCTGAATCAGCTTTACCAAGATTACATGCGGGATCATCCGGATTTGCTGCCGGCGGAAGGCGCGCTGGGGCCGGATGGTTGGCTGACGCCGACGGGACTGCGGGAGTTGCACGAAGCTTTGGGACGCGCGGAAGGTTATACGGCGGACCAAATTATTCTTTCCTGGAACCGGCATTGTCCGGACGACGAATGGTGACGTACAGACGTTTTTAATATGCCTCCAGTTTTCTTTTTTAACGGCACCGATCCCGCGCCGTCCGAAACGCAGCGGTCGGATGACGGCGCCACGGTGGTGTTGGCGGCCACGCCCCGGCAGCCGTTGGGTGCGAACGATCCCCTGCCCGTTTTGGAATGCGATTGGCAGTTGGATTATGTCTATGCGCGGGTGTTCACCGCCAAGCACCGGTTGAATGCGGGGCAATGGAGCGGCTTTCTGCATGCGCTGCATCGGCGTTACGGGTTTACGCGAATGGTGGTGGATGCCGGCGCCGGGGGCGGCGGGATATTTGTGAAGCGCGAGCTGATCAAAGCCAAGCAACTGATTGACGGGCAAGAAGTGGCGGTCGTGCCGATTTGCGACCAGACGGTGGAAAGTCAGCAAGCGGTGGTGTCGGCGCAATTTATTTTGAGCATGTTCAAACGCGGCGACCCGGGCATTGATGCGGTCTGGCCGGACCCGACCGGCAGCAAGGCGTTGTCGGGGGACGACCTGCTTAAAGACGCTTTGTACGCGGCTTATCGCGGCGCGCTGACGCAGGGCATTCTGCATTGGCCACCGGCGGCGGAAGATTATTTGCGCGAACATCCGGACACCGAACCCGCGTGGGGCGAAGAACGGGTGTGGGCGCTGCGCAACCTGGAAACGGGCACCAAACAGCTTTGCAATATCGTGGTGGAAACCACCGAGAAAGACGGCGAACAAGTGCAAGTCCACACGGCGCGCGGCGCGCGAAAATTTTCCACGCTGGGCAAGGATGATATTGCGCTGGCAATGATGTATGCGTATGCGGCGTTCCGCGTGTGGTTGCAAGGCGGCGAAGGTGAACGCCCGCCGGACGAAGATATGACCGGGTTTGCGGGATCGTAAGCGGGAATAAGATTGACTCTCAAGCAAATTTCTGCTCGGCAAGGGGTTGGAATATGGCCGCCAAAACCAAATCTCGCCGTTTGCCCCCGTCCGGATTCGGGGAATCCCAACACGCGTTAATGTCGCTGGACCTGGATATTAGCACCGGGTCTGGTAAATTGCGCCCCGAAGACTTATTGCAACGCGAGCGGCCGGCGTCGGTGCAGGATAGTTACCGCCGTGCGCGGTTGTGGTCAATGGAGAACTGGTTCGTCGGGGAAGTCATCAAACTCAAACTATCGTTTTACAATTTCGGTCTGCGGCTGAAAGCCTGCGACAGCACCAAACACGCTAAACTGGCGCAATACTTGCAAGATAATCCCGAAGTGGAAGCGGGATTCGAGCGGTATGTGGAGGAGGTCTGGCGGGAATGGTTCACGTTGAACAACGTCATTTCGTTCTGGCGGCAGGAAAATAAAACCCTGCCGATTTTGCTTTCGCCGGAAGACGCCAAATACACCGACGCGCTCGGTCGCCCCAAGCTGACGGTGAACTTGGGTTACCAAAAAAAGGATGCGCCGGCGGGAACCGCGCAGGAAATTCTCGACCGCTATTACACCGGCAAGCCAATTGAATTGGATGAAAACTGGGATGAGTATTTCGACGTGCTCACCACGCAGCGGCGCGGCAAAGGTTTCGGGTATCCGGATTTGTACAGCGTGTTCCGCACGTTGAGCCAGGTGGAGTCCAACGAGATCGGCGAACAAATGCTGGCGCTGGCGGGTCGCCGGATTTTGCACCGGCATAAAATTGGTTTCGAGCAGCGCGGCCAAAATCCTTCCAAGTTTCAACAGCCGTTTTCGTTGTTCCAGAAAAAGCGGGCGGACGCGATTATCGCCTACATGAATGGCCGGTTCGGTTTGATGGACACGGTCAACAATTTTGATCACGCCATCGAAGTGTTTCTCGGGGATGGCGGTCCTAAAAATTATGACGGACGCAAATGGGATACCACCATTCGCCGCTTGATGTGGTGGGGCGGGCCGCTCGGGTTTATGATGGTGGCGAACAGCATGAATCCGTTCCTGCTGAACATGCTTAAAACCTCCGCGATTCAAGACCGCAAAACGGTCGGGCGCCATTTGAATCTGGTGCTGAATGCGGCGTTCAAATTTCCGACGCCGGTAAAAGTGGTATTTTCCAACCGTTGTTTTATTGACGCACGCCTGGCGTGGGATATGGTCAGCACGCTGTTGAAACAAGGTCCGCTTTCTAACACCACGGCGCTGACTTCCAGCGACTTCGATGTGCAGCAGGAGTTGGAAAACAAACGCGACGAAGCCAAGCGGGAGGCGGATTATCTGCCGTTGCTGCCCGCGCCGGCCGGCGGCGCTTCGTCCGGCGGCAATGGCAAAGCCGGACCGAAAACCAAAAAGGAAGGGTCCACCGCCAAACCGAACGGGCAAACCAGCGGCGCCCGGGGCAAGTAACCTGCCGGCAAACTAACGAAATATGGAAGTTACCAATTTGACAATTCTGGGCCGCGCGAATCAATCGCTCGCGCCGGTCAGCGGCACGCACCTGGTTAATCTGAGTTACCTGCAATCGGCGTTGGCGTTGTATGCGCCGGTGAATGCGTTGACGGTCGCGGCCCGCGTCACGGACTTTGCGCCGGCGGTGCTGGCGGTGCTGGCGGCGAACGGCGTGCCGTTAAGCGGAACCGGGTCGGTGGCGTTGTTGACCAACGGCGGCTTAAAACTCACCGGCGGTTTGCTGGGAGTGGATAGCGGTGTGGTGAGTTTGCAAGGGCATCATCATCTGGCCGCGCAAGTGGATGATTTCGCCCCGGCCGTCTTGTCGGTCTTGGCGGCGAATGGCGTGCCTGTGAGCGGTACGGGCAGCGTCGCGTTGGTGCCTGGTGGCGGTTTGCGTTCGGGCAACGGCGGTTTATTGGTGGATAGCGGGGTGGTCAGTTTCATTGGCCACCAGCACCGGTGCGTGGACATCGTGGATTTGCCGGCCGGCGTGGCGACGTTGTTAGCCGGCAGTTTTACGGCATCGAGCACGGTGACGCCGTCGGGGACGGGGCCGCTGGCATTCACGGTAAACGTGGCGCCGGCCGGCGGTTTGAAAGTGGTCACCGGGGGTGTGGCGGTGGATCTCGGCACTGGTCACAATCAAGCGGCTTACGGCGATCACACGCACGCGCAACTGCATAATCCGCTGACGTTGGGCGGCATGAGTTCGTTGTCGGGCACGTTGACCGGCCAACAATTGAGTCTGGAGCTGTTGCCGGTGGCGGGCGGTGGCCTGCTGGTCACGCCCTCGGGCGTGCAAGTAGATTTCTCGGTGGTCGGGCGCGCGGGCGGGACGACGGGTGGATTAGCTTTGTCCGTGGCCAATACGCCGACGCTCCAACTCGCATTGAGTGGCAATGTTTTGAGCGGCACCATTCCGCTGGACGCTAATCCGCCGGGCGGCACCGGCGGGCAGATTATTGCCGGCAGCAACGGGCTGCGCGTGTTGCTGGGCACGACGAGCACGTCCGCCGCCGCCGGAAATCATACGCATGCGGTCGCCACCGGCGTGACGGATGGTTTTCTTTCGGCCGCGCTGTACAACAGTATTCAATCCCTGTTGGCGGCTGCGCCGCCGAGCGGGATTAACCCGGTGAGTACCAACACGCTGACGTTGACCGAAGACAGCAGCGGCAACCTGAGCGGCGTGGTGACGTACAACCCGAACCCGGCGGCAGGCTACGGCGCGCTGGGCAGCAACAGCACCGGCTTGTTTGTGGTGCTCGGCACGGCGAGCAACAACGCGGCGGCGGGCAACCATTTGCATGACACCCGCTATCTGCAATTAACGGGCGGCACGCTGACGGGTCCGCTCGTGCTTTCCGGCGTGCCGACGCTGACCAATCAAGCAGTCACCAAAGCCTATGCGGACCAAATGTTGCCGCTGACAGGCGGGACCATGACCGGCGGGCTGACGTTGGCGGCGGACCCGTCCAGCAACCTCCAAGCCGCGACCAAGCAATATGTGGACAATCAAGCGGCGCTGTATCTGCCGCTGACCGGCGGCACGCTCACGGGCGCGCTGGTGCTTTCCGGCGTGCCGACGCTGACGAATCAGGCGGCCACCAAGGGGTATGTGGACACTAATTTCCTGCCGTTGGCGGGCGGCACGTTGACGGGCGCGCTGGTATTGGCCGGGGTGCCGACGCTGACCAATGGCGCCGCCACCAAAGGGTATGTGGACACGGCGGTGGCGGGCGCAAGTGCGGCGGCGTTACCGTTGGCGGGCGGGACGATGACGGGCGGATTAACGCTGGCGGCGGACCCAACCAACAACCTGCATGCCGCGACGAAGCAATATGTGGACACGGCGGCGTTGCCGGTGGCGGGCGGATCGTTGACGGGCTACTTGACGCTCGTGGCGGACCCAACCAACAGCCTGCACGCCGCAAGCAAACAATATGTGGATGCCGCAGTACATACTGCGTTGGCGGCCCGAATCGCGATTGCGGACGCCGCAACGGCCAGCAGCGATCCGCCCACGGCCGCGGAGTTCAACGCCTTGGTGGGAACCGTCAACGATTTGCTCAGCCTGCTCCGCGCGCTCGGACTGCCGACTTAAACTATTTACAACTTGACGATTATGCAAATTTCTGCTCGACCATTATTAGCCATGCGATTGCGGGTATTCATTTTACTAAGCCTGTTAGGAGTCGTACAGACGCCTGCACAAACCATTCTCGGCAAACATCCAGCGGACATGGTTCTGCCGCAATTTTTCCAGCAAAACAGCAACGCGAACACGTTAGTGGATGCCATTAACGGCGCCGCCAAACCGATTACCAACACGCTGGGCGGCGGTGGCGGCGGCAGCGGTGGCAGTTTTAGCGGCACGGCCACCAATCTCTCCGGCCCTGCAACGAACCAAGTGCTGACGCTGATCGGCGCGACGGCTCCCAGCTTATCCGCTTGGACCGCTTTCACCAATGCCAGCTTCCTAATCAATGGTCAGTACGATGCCGTGTTGA
>Ga0007882_10000409_pt1 | contig 25231 bp, 18 predicted proteins | sample CryBogCBH12Aug01_FD_71195 | JGI IMG/M metagenome (GOLD analysis project Ga0007882, IMG submission 71195) | Freshwater microbial communities from Crystal Bog, Wisconsin, USA - CBH12Aug09.1 | ecosystem: Environmental > Aquatic > Freshwater > Lake | place: Crystal Bog, Wisconsin, USA | collected... | reverse complement strand
GCCATCAATACCCGGGCAGGCGGCAAGTTGTTCCAGGAAGTAGTCAGCGAATATGCCGTACGGCATAAGGTAAAGCCCGGCATAACCGGCTGGGCTCAGGTAAACGGTTGGCGCGGAGAGACCGACACGGAAGAAAAGATAAAGCGGCGCGTTGAGTGTGATCTCTATTACATGGAAAACTGGTCGCTGTTTCTGGATATAGAGATACTTTTCCGGACGGTTATGGTGGTGGCGGGTGGAAATGTTTATTGATTGGTTGTGGATTTTCTATATTTCCATAAGTAGGCGGTCGGGTATGGGAAAAGATAAAGATGCCGTATATTCGTGAACGTTCCAGAGAAATTCTCCTTTGGGGTATTTGTATTATTGCATTTTTATACTTTTTTCATAACGCAATAGAGCAATTATTGTTAACATGGGGGGTGGATGAATATAGCTACGGATATTTTGTGTTTCCGTTAGCATTTCTCGTCTCTCTGCAGCGCCTCGCAGCCGAAAAGCCGATCCCAAATGGTTCTTGGTGGGGAGCGCCTATCGTTGTTGTTGGTTGCTTGCTTCAGTCAGCAGTCGAATTAACAGGCAGGCTTGGTGCCCCGCAATATAGTCTGGTAATATCATTGCTGGGAGTTATTGTAGCCATTTTCGGTATGCGCGTCACTTCGGTAATAATGTGGTCAATGATATATTTGCTTTTTGCGATACGACTACCGGATGTCATATATTCTTCTCTTTCTACTCAGCTTCAAATTATATCTTCTACAATTGGCGTAGAATCACTTCATGTGCTTGGCTTTTCAGCATTCCAGGAGGGAAATATTATTGATTTAGGCGGATACCAGCTTCAAGTTGTTGAGGCATGCAGTGGCCTACGTTACTTATTTCCGTTGTTAAGTTTTTCCTATCTGATTGCCTATATGTTTCAAAGTATTTGGTGGACGCGCCTTCTCATTTTTGTATCTGCAGTACCGATTTCTATCTTAATGAATAGCCTCAGAATTGCGATGGTTGGTGCGACAGTCGATTTGTGGGGTATAAAAATGGCAGAGGGGGTTCTCCACGATATTGAGGGGTGGACTGTTTTTGTCTTTTGTACGCTGTTATTGCTTGGAGAATCTTGGCTAATAAGTTTGTTCAGGAAAGGCGACCATATATCGTTTGCTTGTTTTTCGCTGCCGCGTGGGCCTTTTTTGGGAGGCAAAATCCGCTACCGCGCAGCCAGCGTGTCATCCATTGTCCTTTTGTCGGCGTTCAGCGTAGCCATGTTTTCGGGAGTATTGGTGCCAAAGGCGGAAATTCGCCCCTTCCACATGGCTCTTTCAGAATATCCTCTCACGCTTGGTCCCTGGCGAGGTCGGGCGGATAGACTAGGTGAGAAGTTTTATGAGGTTTTGAAACCGACAGACTACCTTTTAGCCGATTATTTTTCCGGCAGTGAAACAGTGAATATTTACGTCGCATTTTACGAAAGCCAGCGGGAGGCGGCCCCCCACTCGCCGGAGCTCTGCATTCCTTCGGGGGGATGGCAAATCGGGAAGTTTGAAAAAACTCAGGTCGATGTTGCGGGTACTGGAAAAGCACAGTTTGTGAATCGAGCCATAATTCAAAAGGGCTCACAGCGACAATTGGTTTATTATTGGTTTATTGAACGTGGGCGCACGGTAACCAATCCTTTCGCGGCGCGCTGGTACCTTTTTGTCGATGCCATTCGGGTTGGACGCACCGATGGCGCCCTTATTAGAGTTGTTACCCCCCTCTCAGAAAAAGAGAACGAGGCGGATGGTGACGCGAGGTTAAGAAGTTACCTAACTATCGCGCTCCCAACACTCGAAAAATTTATTGAGATGTAAGCGTCGTTGCAGGATTGCCATTTTCCTTTTCCCTCGCGTGAGTGCAATTCCTTTCTCAGTGTGAAGAGGCTTCCGGCGGTAGGTGATAATCTACGGCTACGCTTATGCCCAATCCGTCGGTATTAGCCGAAAAGATACGCTGAGGATCTTCTGAATTCTGACGGGGCAGCATAGTGTGTGCTGGTAATTTTGGTTACGACAAGTTTCGAATAAAATTTCTTTTTTCAGTTGATTCCAGCCCAAGAAATATTTATTTTTAAAAAATCGGATTAAAAGTAGTTCAAATTAATTTGACGGCAAAATGCAAATCAAGAGGAAACTTTGAATTATGAGTATTCTAAAGAAAAACATCCTTTTGTTAAAGGACGTTATCCAAACGCCAATAGTGTATGTTGCAGCTCATTTGCTAAGGCATCTCAGGCAATTTGGTATAGATAGGTCCCCTTTATGCAAGTCTATTCTAATGAATGTAGGGGTTTTTCCGATTTTGAATCATTACTATGAGCCCCAATTCGACGGAAGGATGCTTAGTTTAACGACGAGAGGTGAAAGTTGTATTCCGGGAGTCGATTTTAATAGGGACGAGCAACTCTCCCTCCTTCGAAATCTCTCTTTCAGCGAGGAACTTATTCATAACAAAAGTTTTTTTATCAACGATATTGCATTTAGTATAGATAATGGAAACTTTGAAAGCGGAGATGCTGAATATTGGTATAATTTTATAAGATTTAAAAAACCATCTAAGATAATTGAGATTGGAAGTGGCTATTCTACATTGTTAGCCCGGATGGCTATAAATAAAAATATAGAAGAAATGGATTATAAATGTGAACATATTTGTATAGAGCCATACGAAATGCCGTGGCTTGAGGCCTCCGGTGTGAACGTTATTCGAAAAAAAGCAGAGGATATGGGGTCTGAGTTTTTTAGTATTCTTGGAGAAAACGATATATTGTTTATAGATTCGTCGCATATAATAAGGCCGCAAGGCGACGTGTTATTTACAATACTGAAGTTGCTTCCCACTCTGAGTTCCGGCGTAATCGTGCACTTTCATGACATATTTTCTCCTAGAGACTATCCAAGGGAATGGCTTGTAGATTTTGTGCGCTTTTGGAATGAGCAGTATCTGCTGGAAGCATTTTTGTCTTGCAATGCTTCATGGAAAATTATTGGAGCAATCAACTACCTATTTCACAATAATTACGATGAACTGAAGGGCATATGTCATTTTTTGACGAAGGATAGAGAGCCAGGTTCTTTCTATATTCAGAAGGTGAATAAAATTTCTTAAAATATAAAAAATTAACAGAAAATATTTTGAGTGCTGGATATATAAATAGTTATTTATTCTTATATTTTAAATGAAACGTTGAAAAAAGTGAATTTCTAAGCAGGTTGGCAAAATATTAAAAAAAGCACGAAATAATTATGATCGAAGTAAGTGCAAAAGCACATGTAGAGAATTTGACATTTTAGAAAGAAAGTAAAAATGAAAAGAAGAGATCTGATTGTAGGTTCTTTGAGCGCTATTAGCTTACTTAATCTCCCTGGATTGTTAACGCAAGTTGCAAATGCTGCTCCTTTGCGAGCAATAGGGGTTAATTATTTTGACTTATTTACTTGTGGGATCAATGGTGCTTCAAAAGGCAATCTTGTTTCATCGCTTAAACGACTTAGAGACGCAAGTATTCCGTTTGCCAGGTTTTCAGCATCTCCATATTGGCCGATTGAGTGGAAGAAAAGTTTCTTGAAAGACAAAAGTGCCTATCTTGGAAAGCTCGATTCGGTCGTCCTCGCTGCGGAATCTGCGGGTTTTGGCTTGGTACCAAATCTCATATGGAACCCAGTTTCCATCAGCGATATCGTTGGCGAACCAGTAAGTTATTGGGGAAAACTAGGCTCAAAAACATTAGCATTTATGCAGGATTATGTTGGTACACTTGTCAAGCGCTATGCCGGTAGCTCAGCCGTCTGGATGTGGGAATTTGCTAATGAATACAATGATTTTGTAGATTTACCTAATGCACTAAATTGGTGGCCAACGGTCAATGTGTCCGAGGGCACACCTTCTTCACGTAGCAAATCCGATTTACTTACGAGCGATGCCTTAGTCGTTGCGATCAATGCATTTGTGGAAGCTGTGCGTCAATACGATTCCAAGCACCCCATATCTGGAGGTACCAACCATCCTAGATATAATTCCTTTCACCTTTCCAAGGGAAGTTGGGAGCCCGATAGCGAGGCAGAATGGGGAAATGCCCTGGTTAAAGTGACCCCACCCCTTCCATCGGCGACATCCATACACTTGTATCCTGATATCCAAGGGTCAATGTTTAAAAATAAAGAATCGAGCTATTCTGATGTTCTTTCTATTTTGGTAAACACAACAAGAAAAATAGGAAGCATAAGCTTTCTTGGGGAATTTGGCGTTCTGAATTCGGGAGTAGGAACCAGCGACCAGCGTCAATTCACAGCACTTCTCTCTGCAATTGTTAACAGCGGAGTTCAATATGCATGTCTCTGGGTGTATGATTTTTCATTCCAGAATTCTACTTGGAACGTCACATTTGATAACGCAAGAGCATACCAATTGAAAATGATCAGCCAGGCAAACCGGAGTTTCGGTTGGTGATTGCGGAATTTGTAGTATGGTTGGGATTGCTTGAGAAGTTTTTTTTCTATTGCGGTATATGAGAGAGAACTTGGTTTCTCTCTGTGGTGAGAATCTAACACTTGGTGCCCACGTCTGACGGCGGCGATGATTTGATCGTGGTCGGCGGTCCAGATGAAAGGCTTGGTGGATTTGTTCTTGTGCTCCTGGATGTACCGGCTAATGGCCTCCTGGAGATAGGAACCGGACCTGAAGACGCAGCGTCGGATCCGTCTGCGGGTAATGAAGGAAAAGAAGGCTTCGACGGCGTTGAACCACGAAGGTGAGGTGGGTGTGAAATGGAAGACCTAGCGCGGATGATCGGCCAACCATTCCCCGACCTTGGGATGCTTGTGGGTGGCGTAGTTGTCTGCAATGGCATGGATTATCTTACCCGCTGGCAACGACCGTTCGACCGAATTGAGGAATTTGATGAATTCGAGGTGGATGTGCTTGGGCATGCAGCTGCCAATGACGGTGCCGTCGAGGACGTTGAGGGCAGCGAACAGGGTCGTGGTGCCATTCCGCTAATAGTCGTGGGTCATCGTGCCGCACCTTCCAGGCTTCAACGGCAGACCAGGTTGCTTCCGGTTGAGAGCCTGGATCTGGCTCTTCTCGTCAATCGAAACGACGACGGCATGGGCAGGTGGGTTAATGTAGAGGCCGGCGACATCGCGGACTTTGGCGGCAAAGTTCGGATCGTTGGACAATTTGAACTGACGCCAGCGCTGAGGCTGCAGGCCGCAGGCACGCCAATTGCGGTGGACCAAACTGATGCTGACGCCGATGAGTTTGGCCACCGCCGCAGCTGTCCAATGGGTGACCTCACCAGGTGGCTGGCCGGTGACGGTCAACGACACCACGCGTTCGGTTGTCTCGTCACCAAGAGGCCGAATGCGGGACTTTCGGGTTTTGTCACGCAACAGCCCATCGACCCCATTGGCCATGAACCGGTCTTGCCAACGCCAGACTGCAGTCTTGCTCTTCCCGGTCCGGCGCATGATTTCGACCGTCCCCAGACCGTCGGCCGTCAGCAGCACGATCCGCGATTGCCAGACGTGCTTCTGTGGACTGTTGCGATCCGCCCCCACCGCTTCCACGCGGCTCCGGTCGGCGGCATTCACTTCAACGATGATCCCTTCGCGCATCCCCCAGATTCGCACAATCGAAGCGACAGGGGAACACAATGCCGGACTCTTCTGTTAGCTTTTAACCACTAGCTTTGGCCATAAATGTCGGGCGTCAGTTGCTATCTTCGCAACCACGTCGTTGATCCAGAGCAACTTACCGATCCCAAATTTGCCTAACCTGTTTTGAACAAATTCGAATGTCTTCTTGTATCCTTTTTTGTTAGAGCGCAATAAGATCGTTTAGAGGCAAACAAATAGCGCCTTTGCCAATTGTATGATGGTGTAAAAAAATTTGGTTAATTGTGATAAAATAGCGAAATCAGCAAAAGAGAAGAGTGCTATGTTTTTATTTGAGCATAATAACTTTATAATCCCCAAAATATTGCGCGGCGTATTTCAGTCATTGATATTTATTTCAGTCGTTTATCCGAGAATTTTATATTTTCCTGTATTCGGAGTTGGAGTCAGCATTTATACATTGTCTACTATTTTTACACTATTAGCGGCAATTATGGCTCTTTTGAGCGTGCGGAAGCTGAAGCAATCGTGGTTTCGTGGTGTTGTCAAGTGCAAATGGATTGTAATATGGATCGTAGCGTTTCTTTTTTGGCAGTGTTGTTCTGACATAACTGGGAGATACGCGGCTGAATCTTTTTCTATTACAATAAGAAATGCGTTATACACGACATCACATTTTTTAATCGCAACGGTATTTTTTGTCGATCCGAGATGTCGAATAGGTGCGTTGTTTCAATTTATGTTTGGAACAATTATAGTTATGTTTGTTGGGGCAATTGAGGCCGCATTCGGACAATCAATATACGTTATTTTTGGCATTCCTTTGTCAGATTTAGGTGATCGAGCTGTAGTGTTCGATTTAACTCAGGGCATTATTCGAGATGGAGTCCATCGTTGTCAGTCAGTGTTTCTTCACCCGATCGTCTATGGCCAATTCATCGGAGCAGTAATTCCAATTATAATTAGTTATATTAAAGTGTATAAAAAAAATATACTTAAGCCTGCTCTTATTGCCGTTCTTGTATTATCACCCGCTGCAATGTGGACTTCAGGTTCTCGCTCACCCTTGTTCGTTGCATTGGCCTCTATCGCTCTTTATTGGGGAATTGGCTGGCTCAACACAAAAGGCAATCATAAGTTTCGATGGGCCTCAATTGGCGCGTTCTTGATTGCGGTAGGAACTTTAACATATTTTTCGGATGAAATAGTTAATTTAGTGCAGGGAAGAACCGCTACGGAAATTTCAAGTAATCAATCTCGCTCTACTCAACTTGCGCTTGGGATAAAGGCCCTGGAAAATAACCCTCTATTTGGTCTTGGTGATGGTCTTGCTCCTAGTGTGGCGGGACTTGTTGGTGGCGGCGTGCTAACAATCGATAATCTTTATCTATCTACAGCTGTGGACTTCGGATATGGTGGTGTGATCTGCTTTATTGGATTTCTAGGAGCCACTCTTATTGGCGGAATCAAAAGTGGAGCCAATAACCAATATATTCGCGGGCAAACAGCAATGGCATTCGGTCTCATGGTTGGCTTTCTTGTTTTATCCATTAATGCAAATCTAACTTATATATTTTGGGCGGCGGGTTTAATTGTTGGCGCTAATTGTGATGTCGGGCATAATGATATTAAGAAGGGCGGCCAGCTCTGTCCATCTGGAGGTGCTTTTCCCTGATTGTAAGCGGGGGTTTTCCCGTAAGCCTCCGCCGACGCTTTCAATCACCCACATATTCTGGCCTGACCCAACTTGAACAGTGAAATCAGTTTTTTTGGGGTCAGGAAACTGATTTTATTGGGTTTTTCGGCATAAAAAGCGACACCAAGTCAAAACCTAGTGCACTGAACCAGACAAGGGATTCACAAATGGCACTGGCCATGAGATTCTGTCTGCATGGCACAGACAGTCAGCGTCATTGTAAATGCCGAGGATTGCGAGCAATTGACCGCCATCCTCGGTGACCGTGCGGTAATCATCGTAAGCATGCGGTGAATACCGCGGATGTCAGGCTTTCTGTTCTGCCTGCATCAGGTGTACGACATATTCGGTCCGAGCCTTTGCGTCGATTTTGAGAGTTGGCCGGGTTTGTTCGGACAGGAATCGGCGCTGGATAAGTGGATCCTCTGCCGGTTGTCTTCCCGAGGTGCCGATTTCTCAGCGTCATCCTTACGCCCCACAGGAGGTCGCCCGTCGATGCGGGATCAGCCGACCCTCGGTTTGGCGCTGGCAGCGCCGGTTCGCTGAGGGAATATGTTGCCGAATCTCGGTGTTCCAGTTGGGCCAAACCCGCAAGGGCGGCTCGTTCGTCCGAACCCAGATCAATTCGAACTGCTGGCTTTCCCATGAGCCATGTCCCGTCATCGAAGAGTAAACATAAACTTTCAAATTTCTCGGAACGGACACTAGAATGAATTAAAATTTTACCTTATTGCGGAGTCCTGATGACGCCGCAATTGTCCCTACTTCATGCAATTAGCTAGGCAAGAATTTACGGTGATGGTGCTTTTTTAGAGGAAAAATGTTTGGAACGTTTAATCGAATTAATTTGATAATGATTGGCTTATTTGTATCTTTCCTTGGTGGATAAATAGCCAATGTTGTTAATTGGGGTTCTTGGACCGATTCAGTACGTTTTCCAATCAATTTTGGGGTGCCTCACCCGCATAGGGTCTATGCATCGCCTTGAAATGGGGCAAATCGGGCTTGGCTTGGGAAAGGCCGGATGACGCGCCAATGACACAAGGTCCGACGTCGATGGGTGGCGCCTCGCAAGGGAAACTTCGGGTTTCAAATTGAACGGGAACTGCTATAAAGGTCAATAGCTCTGCTTACATGGTGGTCATCATCGTGTAGATTGCAAGTTTGATGGTGGTGCCGATGCCGAGCAGTGAGGGGAAAGCGGTAAGGGGTGTCCTCCGACGATTGAACCGGAAGATGAACTCGTCGAGGTAGGCCTGGAGATGCTCGTTGCGCTGTTCGTGATAGATGCGCAAGACCTAGGCCTTATTGGAGAAGGTCGCCAGGACGATATGAAGGGCCCTGTTGCCGACAACATGCGGTTCGTGGGTAACGCCCGCCTCACCGGGGTAGCTCGCTCGCCCGCTTGTCCTGATAGTGGCGCCGGGCGCGACACTAGTCTTGAGGAAGGCGGGCAGGCTGATGGCCGACACTTTGATCGCCACCAGGTGGCCGCGACCCGCCACCCTGCCATGGAACTCTTCCGCGGCGGCCTCCTGCAGTTTACTTTAACCGCTCCGTCCTCCGCGGCCGGCCGGCGGATCGTCCTTGGTTCGGTTGGAGACCTGCGTCTCGTCTACTTCGATCAGGTCGGACAGCAGAAATTGCTTGGGATCAACCAAAGGCCGGCGCAGCTTGGCGGCCAGCAACCAGCCGCTCTCGCAGGAGGTCAGCCCCTACTGCCGCTACAAATGACGGGCCGAGATGCCGTTAGAATGTGTCGCCATCGGATAGGACGGTCAGAACCACACCGTCAGCGGCAGCTTGGAGCCGTGCAAGACCGTGCCGGCGGTCACCGAGGTCTGCTTGTGGCAGGGCAACCATTGGTAAGTGTCGGCCTTCGGTGCCTGCAAGCTGCTTCGCAGGCCTTCGCGGGCAGGGCCGGCGAAGCCATCCGGCCAAGGCAGCGCCGCCAGATAAACCGCGCATGTGGCGTGATCGGAAAAACCGGCGCTGAAACACAAGCAAGGAGCAGGGAGAGTCGGCCATCACGGCACCTCAACTGGATCTGTGTTCCCTCTATGTTCTGTCATGTCATGGCGTTCTGAGATAGAGAGATAAGCCTTCTGCTATAAATAATGAGCTAACACTTTCAATGCGAAATGTTATTCCCGATCGCGGGGTGATTTGGGCGGTGCAAAATGGTAATCATTTCTCGAGAAGCTATCAAATCTGCGCAAATAAAGTTAAATAATTTCAAAAATTTCATTGGCTATCGCACTAGATTGTTAAAAAAAATATTTTTCAACGGAAAATGCCCGCCGATCAAAAATGATTTTAGCCTTGCTTTACCATTTAATTTTTCGTTTGATTTTGGGCACCAACTAAATAAGATAGGTGTTGTCTGCCATATATTTAATATTGAAATCGCAGATGAAATGCTCGGTTATCTTCTGAATATAACTTTTCAATGCGATTTGTATGTTTCAACAGATACAAAAGAAAAATGTTTTATTATAAAAGAAAAATTTAAAAAATGGAAAATGGGAAGTGTTTTAGTTAGGGTATCTGAAAATCGTGGGCGCGACATCTCTCATAAATACATAACTTTTTCAGATGTATTTGATAAATATAGAATATTACTTTTTTTACACTCGAAAAAAACACAGGCGTTGGACGGCGCTGAAGAATGGAGAAAAAACCTTTTCTATACGCTCTGTGGATCAGAGGATATTGTTAACAATATATTATTTATATTTGAGCAGTTTAAAGATATTGGTATAATATTTCCTCAACACTACACAAAAATAAGAAAATATGTTACATGGAATGATAGTTATTTCATTTCAAAAAAACTTGCTGCAAGGATGGGCATTAAAATATGGCCAAGGCGCACCCTCGATTTTCCAGCCGGTTCCATGTTTTGGGCTAGATCCGATGCGCTTCACCCAATTCTCCGGTTGAATTTGGCGATGATTGACTTTCCTCCGGAACTAGGCCAGACGGAAGGCACTATTGCACACGCGCTAGAGCGGTTGCCTCTATTTGCTTGTGAAAAAGCAGGGTATAAATGGATAAAAGTATCAACACGAAATTTTTGCGATTTAAACGAAACTGCGATTGCCGTTGATAAACTTGATGATTTAAATATGTATTTAAAAAATTATTTATATAATCTGATGTATTAGGAAAAAAACGAGATGACAAACATTCACAAAATTCCTAGCCTTAGTAATTTGCACATAGCAAAGAACGGCTTTGTAACAATGATATCTCAAGGAATAAAAATTATATTAACGTTGGGAATGCAGGTTGCTATAACCAGGTTTCTTGTTCCGGAAGACTTTGGAATTGTTGCAATGGTTGCTCCGGTACTCGGATTTGTGCAGGTCATTGCCGATCTTGGTATTCGGCAAATAATAATACAAAAAGAAACATTATCTCACGATGAAATAAATATTCTATTTTGGAGGAATGCGAAGGCAAGCGTATTCCTTGCGTTAATATCCGCATTCTCGGCGCCCCTACTGGTTATTCTATATAACGAGACCAGAGTTTTTTGGGTTGCAATTGCGTTATCTTTATTGCTTATGATCTCCTCTCTTTCGACCCCCTCTATTTCGTTAATTAATCGAGAAATGAATTATGTCCATCTCGCATTTATTGAAAATGTTGCTTTAGTTATTGGAGCAGTTATTGGCATAGGGGGGGCACTTTTGGGGTTCGGTTACTGGTCGCTTGTCTTTTCACAATTTGGCACATCAGTGGGAACGTTAATTCTCGGATGGGTCCTGTCGGAATGGCGTCCCTCCGCTCCCCCGAACAAAATAATTTCGCGAGATCTAACTCTGGCCAGTGGGAACATTACAGTCGCAAAGGTAGTCGGCTACCTTAACACTTCCTTGGACAATGTGCTTGTTGGGGCCTTCCTCGGTCAAATCGAATTGGGTATCTATGATCGTGCCTGGAAATTTGCAGCACAGCCGACCTCCATGCTCTTGGCTCCGATCGAGAAAGTAATAATACCTGTTCTTTCAAAAATAAATAAAGAACATGAAAAATACAATAATGTATTTATTTTTATTTTAAAAATTGAAATAATTACTACACTGCCTCTGATGTTGTTTTTGGTGCAATACGCCCATCCATTGGTGAGTGCAGTGTTTGGTAATCAGTGGAGGGAGATGGTTGGAGTTTTTCAATGGATTTGCTTTGGATCAATTATTACCCCTATAAATGCATCAATGTTTTGGCTTTTTATAAGTCAGGGGCGTACCGGAGAGCAGATGAAATGGGCTACGCGTGCCGCTTTAGTCAACGTTACTGCGTATGCATTCGGCCTTCATTGGGGGCTCACTTTGGTAGCTTCAGCATCGGCTCTCTCAAATTGGCTAATTCAGATGCCCCTTCTGGTGCGAGCAGCGACTAAAATTGGACCTGTTCGATGGACGGGACTACCCAAAATGGTAATTCCCTTTCTGGCCGGTAGCGCATCCGAAGTTGGTGGATTTTATCTGCTGAACAGCTGGTTAGATGTATCCGGTTTTTTAAAATTGGCTTTCGTGAGCATTAGCGGATATTTGTTTTTTCTTATCGGGGTATTGCTGTTTTCTGATGGTCGAAAAACTATAAAAAAGATAATAAAATTTCTGAATTTCGATAAGCGCCTTTCTCTTATTGGCATTCGTAAATGATAGATGTTTTAAATATAGCATCTTTTTAATCAATGATTAAGGCGGATTGAAAGAGGATTAATGAAATGAGGCGTATATTTGTTTATGGGGCTAAAAAAATTTGATTTGTTCGTTTTTTTACCTACCATAATAACGAGAAGCGTTTTTGTTCGCGTTGAGTTGTCTAGGTGCTGTGGGTTTTGGGGCCCAATTATCCATCAAAGTCGGAGTCTGATTCTGAGTCCTTGTCGGGAGAGATGTTGTGGTTATGCAAGCAAAAGGTGTGGCAACTAAAACCGTCTACATTCTTGGGATCAGAGGAATTCCTGGCCGTCATGGCGGTTTCGAGACCTTTGCAGAGCATTTTGCGTTATACATGATTGACCGAGGATGGAAAGTTTTTGTGTATTGTCAGGAAGACAACGTTAAAACAGGAATGCTTATACGTGAAGAAGAATGGCGCGGTGTAACGAAAATCGTTGTGCCCATTAACCGATCAGGATCTTTTGGGTCCGTTGAGTTCGATTGGAGATGTTCCGTTGACGTAAAAAAACGTCTCGGAGTAGTTCTTATTCTTGGATATAACACTGGCATTTTTGCCCCATTAATCAGGATTTCACATAGGAGGTTTGCAATCAATATGGACGGCATCGAGTGGATGCGGGGGAAGTGGTCATTGCCGATTCGCGCCTGGTTTTGGGTTAATGAGAAGATAGCCGCTTGGGCAGGGACCACATTGATTGCTGATCATCCGGAAATTGCCAATCATCTCGCCCGTCGTGCCGAGCGTTCGAAGATTGTCACTATACCCTACGGAGCGCTGTCGATATGTGACGCGGTGGTTGAGCCATTAAATGAATTTGGCGTGATCCCTGACAAGTATCTTATAAGCATCTGTCGCATAGAACCGGAAAATTTGGTCCTAGAATTGGTTCGAGCATTTTCCTTTAAATCGCGAGGTTACAATTTCGTCGTAGTTGGGCCAACGGATCCCGCAAATCGCTACCACCGAGCTGTTCGCGCGGCGTCCAGTTCAGAGGTCTTGTTCGTTGGGGCTATTTATGATCGAGTCGCGTTGGCCAGCCTTCGATGGCACGCACGGGCGTATTGTCATGGCCATACAGTGGGAGGGACAAACCCCTCGCTGGTTGAGGCATTAGGCGCTGGAAATGCTATTTTGGCACACGATAACAAATTCAATCGTTGGACTGCAGGGGACCAACAATTCTTTTTCACCGATGTTGCATCGTGCGGTCTCCGCATGGATGAGATTTCACTTAATTTCGGACGGGTTTTTCAAGCGCGGCGCGCAGCGCGCGCGCGATTTGAAGAGGCGTTTCAGTTGAATAAAATTCACTCAGCCTATGAGGCTATTCTTGAGGATATCGATGCCGGCATTGAAGTTACTAAGCGATTTGGCGAAAAATATTGGTAAAATTTGCTTCGTACACCTTATGACTGAAGCGTTTCTCAAATATTGATCGCCCAGCAGCCCCCATTTCCCGGAGTTTTTCTGGGTTCTGCCTCCCCCTCTTTAGAAGCCCCCCAAGCTCATTCGTGTCGTTCGGTCGAAATAGCCAACCAGTGAGGTCAGGCGTCACGATCTCGGACAAGCCCCCATGATTTGCGGCAATGACCGGCCTGCCATAAGCCATCGCTTCAACCGCAACAAGCCCAAACGGTTCTGGCTTACGTGAGGGAACTACGACTACGTCTGACCAAAGGAATGCGGACGAAGGATCGTCACAGAATGGCTCTACGCTGAAAATGTCTTGAAATCCGGATCTGCGAATTTTTTCCATTAGATCATCCAATGGCTTTGTCGAACCGAACGTGCCTCCTATTATCTTAACGGAGATTTGACCTGGCATGGTTGGCATGATTCCTTGCAACGAATCGACCAAAAGGTCCTGTCCCTTCCAGTTGTTAATTCTGCCTAGCATCAGCACCCTGAGGGGGCGTTGTCCATGATACTCATATGGTGGCACAATGGCTGGTCCATCGCATGCATTCATCAGCACAAAAGATCTTTGTGATTTGGGGAGCGAAAAGGCCTTCGCCGTAGCCTCCGAATTAAATATCACTGTGGCACCTGACCAGCGAACTAATGCCCGAACTGCCATAAGGGAAAGGCCCAAGGGAATCTCCCGTACATGACAGACGACCTTATGCTTTCTTAAGAACCCCGCAGCTATGTAATAGCTCGCAACGACCGCAGTATTAATATAAACCACCTTAGAGGATTTAATGGCTCTCGACGCATAAATAATAGCATGAATTGTTTTAAATAATTTGAATGTGACGTCTGTTATGATGTCGGTGTGTCTTATAACCCACATATTTCCAAATTTAATATTAACGGGAAGGACCGTAAGATGGTTTACAATTGGCCCATCTTTGGGGAGAAACACCGCAATGTCAGAATTATGGAAGAGTTTTGATAAAATACTTACGCTCCTGACAAAACTTCTATCCGATCCATAGAGTTCATGTCCCTGATGAACGCAAAGTATTGTATTGTTTGAGACCTCAGCAACGCGGCCAGGTGTGTCTCTGAAAGACGATGTTTCCAGAGAGACGGCATTAATGATCTCAATAAGATTATTTTCATACGCCTGCTCGGTAAATTTGGATTCATATATGCGGCGTCCTTTCTCTCCCATTTTTGCCAATGCGGAGCGATCGCTTCGCGCAACAATCAACAATTCTCCAAGGGCTTCCCTGTTATTCGGTTCAAACAACCACCCACTTTCTCCGTGAACGATAATTTCCGATAGTCCCCCATGATTGGCGGCGATCACCGGACGGCCATGGGCTAGAGCCTCAATCGCAACTAATCCGAAGGGTTCCGGCTTACGGGAGGGAACGACCACCACGTCTGCCCAAGCATAAGCTGGCGATGGGTCATTTAGGAATGGTTCAATCCGAATTATTCCATCGAGGTTGGCTTGATGAATCTTCGCCCGTAATGTGTCCAAACGCTCTGATGAACCGAACGTTCCGCCAATAATTCGAACGTCGATCTGGTTGTTTAGAGAGGGCAGCACGTCCTGCACGGCCTCAACCAATAAGTCTTGGCCCTTCCAATTGTTAATGCGTCCGAGCATCAGTACCCTAAGCGGACGCCGTCCATCATCGTCGGATAGTGGTATAACGGTCGGGTCCCGACAGGCATTCAACAGGACAAAGCTTTTCTGCGTGGCGGGCAGGGAAAATGCCTTCGCTGTCGAATGCGAATTAAAAATTACCTTGGTTCTTGACCAGAGAATTAATAATCTGAAGAAAAATAACGAAAAACCGAGCGGAATTTCATGAATATGACAAATGATATTTTTTTTCGGAAAAAATCTCGACATAAAAATGTAGTCGAATACAACAGATGTGTTAATGTATATAAAGTCAGAGCCATAAATATGGCGAGCTGCTCTAAATAAATTTTTAATTTTCCTGATTGGTTTGCAGGTTATTTCCTTGATAAAGTCAACTCGGCGCAATATCCAAATGTCGTCAATAATTAAGTTTTGCCCCTCCACTCGAAGATGGGGTGCTAGTTCACCGTCCTTCGGTATAATAACATTAATCTGAGACCCAGAAAAGTAATGACGAAAAGATTTCATGCTAAGCAAAAAAGTACGATCTGAACCATAAAGTTCTGAGCCTTGATGTATGCATGTTATCTGTCTTGGAAAAGCCATTATATCATCCTGTAAATATTAATATAAAAATTATATGTCAATTCTGGATAGCGGCCTCAATATCGCTAATCATGATTTTGACGCCGGCCTCGCCGAAAATCGCACGAGCTGCAATTCGCGATCCCGTGAGTATAAATGGCTGCTCCAGTTCTTGCAAAATGGCATGGGCAAAACCTTCCGGTTCTGATGAAATCAGGAATTCGTTGCAGATTTCCGTTGAAAACCCTCTAACACCCCGTTCGGTTGTGACGACAGGCGAGTCGTACATTAGCATCTCAACAGATTTTACGTTAATTCCGCTACCAGATAAAATTGGGTTAATTAAAACACGCCCATCAGACAGTATTTCCTCAACAGTGGGCGAATTCCAATGATAGTCTACGTCCGGATATCTTAGTGAAAGGTCCAGCATAGCTGGACATGGGTTCGAACCGGAGATACAAATTTTTATGTTTGGTTTTGAGTGAACTAAAATAGGATAACATTTAGAGAGAAACCAATCGAGTCCGGTTACGTTATTGGGTAAGCGAAGATTTCCAATATAACAGATGTCCCATCGGCGTACCGGCCATGGAATTGAAGGGACTGCCTTATCGGCTAAGGCTGGAAACAGGGTGGGTAGCCAGGAGTTGTGTGTAATTCCAATGGACCTCCAAAAGTTTATGTCATCCATTGAGATATCAAGAATCCATCTGCTCGAACGTAGTAATTGAATTTCGTGTCTACGTAGGCCCAGGCAGGCCAAGTTCCATGATATTTTGTCCCTGTAGCTAGTAGCTAGTTTTCCCTGCTGTCGTATATATATATGCTCGATATTATGACTTCTTACAATGGTGGGAATATTAAAGTGTTTTGCGATAACAGAACCTATGTGGCTACCATATATATTGTCAATTAAGACGGCATCTGGGCGGAAGTGTTCAATGTCTCTTAAGAGGTTCTGCTGTTCCTCTTGAGGCATTATTCTTGACGCGACATGGCTTGGATATCGCATAAGACGGATCAAGCGCAACAGGAAGCTGTGGAGATTATGTTTTATGTCGAAAACACGAACCGTCTTAAAGACCTTCTGTAATTGTGCATCAGTTTCCGTAGCGTGTGGCGGATCAGACGGGGATCGCCAAGTGACGAGAAACAGTTCAAAATCAGCGCGTCGTAGTGCTTGGTAGCGATTCCACTGTTCAACCCGGTGCCCGCAATTGGGGGGGAACGGCTCGTCGCTGGTAACGGCGACTAGGCGACGCGGCGCATCCATGCGGGTGTTTTGTGATGCTTCCATCAACTAGTTCCCCTTTGCGTTGAAAAATTCAACGTTAGAAATTGGTCCGCGTCTGTAGCGGTCGGTAACAAAGTCTTTGATCGCCATCATTCTAATACACACCGAATGGAAGTCGTATTTGGCGATGTCACTTAGGCACTCTCTAAATATTCTGGCAATGGCAAAAAAAATAAAAATTTTATAGTGCATTAAAAAGAAGCGCAGTAAATTCACGCTGAGATAATAGGTTCTTGTGGCGTTTGTTTTGCGGCTAGAGCTTGCGCCAATGCTTGCGCCTTCTTTATGGTAAACGATGGAGTCCTGGCAATATGCCAGCTTGAATTTTCCGCAGAGGCGCATGGACCAGTCTAATTCCTCAAAATAAAGGAAATATTGATCCGACATGGCGCCGATTTGTTCGATCACTGACCGACGCACAAACATTGCGGCGCCAATTACATAGGATTGACGGCGTTCAACCTCTTTTGGATCCGGCAGTTTGGTCTCGATTGCTCCTTGGCCGAGATGGGCCCCCCGTGCCCTGTAAGGCGAGAACCAACCGCCCAATCCCTGAACGATGGTAGGCGTATCGTAATACATCAGGCGTGATCCGATGATTCCGATCTCCTTATCAGTTTTCATCCTGGTTTCCAGGGGCGTGATGGCGGTTGGATGAACTACGGTATCGTTGTTGAGGATCCAAAAGAAATTGGCATTCCTGTCCTTGAGGGCATAGGTCATTCCCAAATTGTTGGCTCCGGCGAATCCCAGATTCTCGTCTGCCCTAATAACGGTGAGAAACCGGCGTTTGTCGTCAAATTCGGCAGCCCATGAAACGATATCGAATGTCAGATCCTGCTTTTTTCGCGAGGGTAGGTACTGCCACGGTGGCCCTGTGAGGGAAGGGGTGCTGAAACCTTCAGCCCACTCTCTTATGTGGTCGATCGAACCATCTGTGGAAGCGTTATCAATTACGATGACGCTGATATCATGGTGATCTACCCGCAATAAAGATTCCAAGCATTCAATGGTATCCCGAAATCCATTCCAGTTCACGAGGATGACATAAATCATATTTTTGCCTGACAATTCATTCGTTCCGGTTCTAACCAGGAGTCCTCAGGCCTAAGAGGAGCATCATCGCGTTGAACTAGAAAAAAATATTTGAAAAGCTACCATGCGGAGGATCCTCCCGATGACGAAAGAGTGTAGCCAGGCACAGATGGAGTTTGAATGGTTTGATCGTTGCCAAAGTGATTGCCGATTTTCACCACGGCAATATCACGCTCGTCGAAGTATAGTGGTTTTCTTCCTAAAAATATTTCTCGTTTGGCGTTAGTCATTTGGTGTATTTTTGATAATATCAAAATTTTGCAAAGTAAATCATGTCTTTGAAAGTAAGTAAATTTTTTAGGAAATTTATGTTTAACCTATCATATTCGATTGACCGTTTGTTCAGCGCAATTGTTGAGAACTGTGCCAAGAAGATTGGTATTGGTGAGGGCGTTCATACAGTGCTTGACGTCATCAATTACTGTTACTCCGTCGCGCACCACCAGGATTACCCCGTCCACATGGGGAAGGAAGGCGATGGTGTCGTCCTGGGCCAAGAGCGGCGGCATGTCGTAAATGACGATACGATCGCTGTAGCGAGTCTTCAATTCCTTGGCCAGGGTCGCCATCTTTGGCGTGCCCAGGACCTCCGAGGAATTTTCCAGGGGTTCGCTGATCGGCAGCACCACCAGGCGGTCGAAGGCCGGTTTCACTAAACAGTCCGGCACGGGGAAATCCCGCAGAAAATAATCGCTTAAGCCCACCTTCGGCTCGATACCTAAATATCTGTGAACGTCAGGACTTCGCAGATCAAGATCCACCAGCAGGACTGTCTGCTTGACGTCCAGGGCTAGGCTGAGAGCCAGATTCACCGCTATCGTGGTCTTGCCATCGCCATAATTGGCGCTGGTTACGGCGATGGTTTTTAGATTGGATTGGGTCATCATCTGCAGAACCTTGGTCCGCAGGATGCGGAAAATGTCTGCATTGCCGTCACGGCTACGGCGGGCGACGATACGGTTCTGTTCGAGTTCATCATCCCCAACCACCACCTGTTTGGAACTGGTTTTAGGAGGTGTATGCGGAGTTGCTGCAGCCATAGGCGCCGTTTGCGCAGTTGTGGCGGCGGTGCCAGGCGTCACTGCGTCGTCCACAGGGGCCGCGAGGGCGGCATCCCGCAATTCTCTGGCTTTCTTTAATGCCTTTTCCAACCTATCCATGGTGGGCTATCCCCGGTTACTTTCGCGAGCGCCAAGACGGCACTCGATTGTCAGGCTACGCGAGCGGTTGATTATTCCGGGCGGCAAAAGCGTTTCCATTGATCAGGAAATGCCGAGGCGACGAAACAGGATGCTGCCCGCCACGTCGATGGGCATGACTAATTGGTCAAAGATGGCGCCGGCAACCAGGAGGATAGCCAAACCGGCGGCGGCCAGTTGCAGACGGCGGCGGCGAATGCTGCGGCGTTCCTCCTTGGTGAAAATATGGGGAACCGCCACCAGAGGACGGGCGCCGGTCAGTTCCGCCAGATGCCGAGTGCCATGCACACTGCGGCTCACCATCTCCCGCAGCATGACGCCACCCAAACCGCCGACAGCGGACATAACAAAGCCTGCCGCCAGCAATATCAGGCGCTTTGGCGAGGTGTCGGTAGGCAGTTCAGGCGGGTCGATGACCTGCAAGCGTTCGGCCATTCGGCCCTGCTCCATCTGTTCATGCATGTCGGCGGAAAGCTTCTTTTCTTTCATCTCCCGATAGCGCATCTGGGCGTTGTCGTAATCGCGGGACAGGCTGGCGAATTGCTGTTCGATGGCGGGAGTCTGCGCCACGTTCATCTGGTAACGCTCGTATTGTTCCTGGAGAGAGGCCTTCTGCGCGGTCAGGGATTTGTATTGCTGTTCGGCGGCGTTGAGCTGCGATGTCAACATGAGATAGGCGGGGTTGTCGGCATCCTTTTTGACCGCACCGCGGGAAGACGGGTCGCGGGCCTGTCCGGCCAATTGGCCTTCCAGGGAGGTTACGCGGCGTCGCAGGACCTGAACATCGGGGTGGTCGGGGCCAAAGGTGCTTTCGGCGGCGGAGAGATTGGTGCGGGCGTCATCGATCTGGCTTTGTAGTTCGGCGGTATCCTGGGTCTGGCCCAGTTCCTTTTGCAGGGATTCAATCTGGTGGCGCAGCTTTACCACGTCCGGGTGGTCGGGGCTGTACTGGGACACAATCGAGGAATAACGGGATTGCAGGGACTTCAACTGGACTGACGGGGTGGTCATCATCTGGCCGTCGGCGACGACGCGGGAATAGGGATCGATCGAGGCCAGCTGACCCCTTATATCGCCACGGGTCTTATCGACGGACGACAGCTGCGTTTCGACAGCAAGAATATTCTGGAAGGTACTGGCCATCAGTTGCTGGTTGAGGGCCAAGGCCTCCGGCCGGCTTTCGGGATGCTGGGCACGGAAATCGGCGATGCGGGATTCCTGTTCCTGCATGCTGGCCTCCAGCGCTTTCAATTGCGTATCTAGGAAGCCGGTGGTTTCCTGGGCCTGGGTGCGTCGCTGCTTCAGGTCCTCGTCAAGGAACCGAGACATCAGTTCATTGGTAACCTGCTGCGTCTTCAAGGGTTCGTTGTAAGTGAATTGCAACGTGAAGGCGATAGCCGACAATTGATCCGCTTTCATTGTCGCCGCAGCTGTCGGGCTGGCAAGGCTTGCGCTAACCAGATCTAGTTTGATCTTCTTGCGCATCATCTCGACGATATCGCTCATCGGTTGGGTCAAGCGGGCATGGGCGTAGAGGTCATATTTGGTGATAACGTCAACGAGACCCGCGGTGGAAGTAACTTTCTGTTGGATCTGCTGGATACGCTGGTCGGCCAGGGCGCGGACGACATCTGCCTGAGACATGCCCAGGGGATTGGTCATGTTGCTGGGGATATCGGACTGTTGAACCTGCACCACGGCAGTGGAGCGATAAGACGACCAACTCAGGCTGATCACAGCTGCAAAAATGAACAGGATGCTAGCGGTGATCAGGAAAACCATCCGGCGGCGCTGCAAGATGGCAATCAGGTCATGAATACTCGTCTCTTCCATGGTCACATTTTCCAAGTAATTTTTTGGCTTACCGTAAGAGGGGTATAACCCCGGGCAACACCGTTATCGCGAGGCGCCTGGTGGCGCCGTGGCGATCCAGAATCGTCCCAACGCCCTGGATTGCCACGTCCCGCCATGCTGCGCTGGCGGCCCTCGCACTGACGACGGGAAACGTTATTGCCCCTGTTCCGGCTCACCATCCTAAAACCCTCGCCAAAGGCTTGTAATTCAGATTGAGCAAAATGGCGTTGGTCTGCGCAGTCTGCCCCGAGACGATGTCTTTTTGTCGAAACTGATAGGTCAGATCGACCGTCAGGCTGTCGGTCAGATGGTAAAGGATCTTCGGTGCCAACGATGCATAGGCATTCTGCAGCCCGCTCTGGCTGGTGGCAAGGCCGCCGGAGTAGTCGAACATCTGGTAACTGGCCGTCAGGTCGGCCTCCAGACGGGTGGTCACCATATGGACTTCGTTGATGCTGATGGTGGTTGTCTGCGACTCGCTGCCATTGGCGTTGGGGGAAGGTTGGCGGTTGGCGTTCAATTGGATGGTATCCTGCTGTCCCTGAAAGCCGGCGGTGACGCCGAAGGTATAGCCGAAGGTGCTGGTTGCTTTCAGGGCGATGCCGGGGCCATAGCGGAACATCATCTCCTGACCGCCGACATTGGCAGAGACCGAGATGCGCTCGGAAAAGCGGCGGGTCCAGCCGAAGGCCGGACCAATATTGTCGATGGTGATGGAGGGACCTGAACGGGTCTGATAGCGGCCAACTTGCAACAGGATCTGGGCAGCGTCCAAGGGACCGAAGCTGTGCTGCCAGCTTGGGGTAAAGCCGATGGTTTCGTAGTTGGTGTATTGGCGGGTGCTGTCATACAGATTGCGTTGGTAGGTCATTCCCAATTGGGCCAGATCCAGCGGGGTCAGGTTGACGGTCGCTTGGGGATTGAAGGCAATGGCGGTATGGCCGATGCCGGCGATGTTGATGCCCGAGGCCGTGGCCTCGCTGTTGCGGGTGGTGTCATGGTCCAGGGTTGCCGCCAGGGTGGTCTGCCAGGTTTCGCCATTGGCGGTGAAGTGGCCCTTGCTGTGCAAGTCGGTGGAACTGAACCCGGCCAGGTCGTATTGGTTGATGTCGACACGGTTGTCGAGATCGGCATGGCGGGCGGGCAGGTCGGCGTTGAGGATCAGTTGGGGGGAGGTGATGGAGCCGGCGACGGCTTTGGCGCCGGTGATGTTCAGCAACGGATTGGGGTCATACTGAAAGGATTGCTGCAGCAGGGTCTGGGCGGAGAGGGAGCCCACCGGCATGGGGCCGGCGAAACTGGAGGCCGCGGACGGCGTGGAGGATTGCGCCAATGCCGGCGACATCTGAGCGCACAGACAGAGCGTCGCCATCAGGCTCGCGGCGAGACGGCAGCCGCGGACCGCGGCAACCGGCCAATACAACTGGGGGATATCGACCGGCAAAAGAAGCTTTTTTGCCGTCGTCATTGCCAGCCGGAGGTGGGGGCGAAGCGAGCCGGAGGCGGGCGCGGAAGAGCCTGTCCGATCGACAATTTTCGACGGCCTGGATTGCTTCGTCCCGCTGCCGGTCACCCGCCACGCTGCGCTCGCGGCTGCCGTCGCGGTCCTCGCAATGACGTGGAGACTTTGGTGGGCGAATCGAAGGGCTGAAGAAAGCGTGGATATCAGGAGGAGTGCGCCGACGTGGTTGTCGGGGCGGCGTATGGATTGCCGCGTCTCGCCACCGGCCCCCGCCACGCTGCGCTCGCGTTCGCCGTTGCGGCCCTCGCAATGACACGGAGGCATTGTCCGGACAGTATTCTTGATCGGGTTTTTCGCCGGGCATGCATTCGCCGCAGTGGCATGGGCGTCCCCGCCCGTGCTTTGCCCAGAAGGTGGGCGCGGAGGCCAGCCCCATGGAGCAAAATCAACAGTACTGGCCCTAAGCCGTGGCCTCAGATCGATCCCGGCCAAGGAGTCACTTTGAGAGCCGGCCGGTATCACTGGCGGGGCGACCGGCATGGCTCCGTTTCCGGCGGTCAGAACAATTTGGCATTGGGGACGACAACGACATCGCCCGGACTGAGGATGACGTCCTTGTCCAGCGAGTCACCCTGGCTGACGTCGTCATAGGGGAAGGGGATGGAGATTTCGTGGTCGCCGTCGCGGTGGAGGATGATGATATTGCTGCGGCTGGCGTAAGGAGTGAGGCCGCCGGCCATGGCCAGCGCCTGCATCACCGAGGTGCGGTGGCCGAGGATCAGTTCGCCCGGCTTGTTGACCTGGCCAATGACATCCACCACATGGCCCAGGGCCGCCTTGACGGTCACCGACACCGAATTGTCGGGAATGAAGGCGGCGAGGCGGGTCTTCAGATCGGCCTGCAGGGCGGAGAGGGTCATGCCGCTGGCAGGAATGCTGCCCACCAGGGGGAACTGCAGGCTGCCGTCCGGCAGGACCAGAACCTCGCGGTCGAGGCCGTCCTCTTTCCACACGGAAATCTGCAGCACATCGCCGGCATTGATGGTGTAGACATCCTGAGCAGCCTTGGCTGAGCCAAAGCTTCCCAAGAGTCCGGCGACGACCAGAAAGATCCCCAGCAAACTCTTCATATTTTTCGCCCCCGCGATGACTGCCGGCTACCCGGACGGCATGGTAGAGTGCCAGTTGATGGTATTCCATCCCTCAATTGGGGGATGCCTGAAAAGTTTTTATCTGTTTAACTCATCTGTTCCAAGAATTTTGATGGTGAATGGCGTGAAACGGGCAACAGTTTGGGTGGTGGCCGTTGTTATTGCCTGGATGGGCTGTATTGGTGTTGCCCTTGCCGAGGGCAGCCCAAAATGCCTCAAAGACTGCATTACCCAGGGAGCCGCCAGTACGGTTTGTTTGCCCAAATGCGGCTATGTGGCGCAGACGGAATATCGGTGCCTGGCGTTGTGTTTGAACCAGGGTACGTCGGCCAACAGTTGCCGGCAAAGCTGCGCCTATATGCCGGCGCTGCCCAGCAAACTGCCGGCGGATCGCACTTCGCCCTATAGCCAGTTCACTATGATGCAGCCGTCGAATGGCGAGATCCTGCTGAACCCGCAAGCGCCACAAACCCAGGCGGCGGGGACGCCGGCGCGCAAGTTGTCGCCGACCTCGCAGCCGCTGAGCCCCAGCACCGATTACAAATGCCTGGCGCAATGCACGCAGAACGGGATGGCGCGGGGGTATTGCCAGCAGACATGTTCGTATTAGGGTTTGCCGCCTCTCGCCGTCAATCGCGAGACACCGAAGGCGGCGTGGCGATCCACCCTGTCGCAAGTGACGTCCCTGCCGCTGGATGGACTGCCACGGCGCCAAGCGGCGCCTCGCAGTGACGATGCCTTTTCGGGGGTGGCGATCTTGCTCGTAGCGGTGACGGACCTGCCGTCGGCCGTGCACCTTGGCATGGACCCCCGGCACAAGGCCGGGGGTGATGGAATGGCTGTTTTTCTGAGATATTTCTGCCTGTAAAAGGCGAGAATAAATTAAAACTACAAATCCGCCCAGTCGATGTGGCGGGGAGGTGATTTTGAGACTTTGGCGAAACCCACACCAAGTGAACGTTCTTGAGGTCGGGGATGACGGTTGTTATGTCGGATTCGTGAGATGAGCGGTTTGCGCGTTCTTGTTACCGGCGCCGCCGGCCAGGTCGGCGGCGCCATCAAGCGGCGGCCGGAGGGGCTTGACCTGCTGCCGGTCGACCTGGCGGAAATGGATCTCGGCAATCCCGAGGCGATCATCGCCGGCCTCGACGCCCGGCGGCCCGATCTGGTGGTCAGTTGCGCCGCCTATACGGCGGTCGACCAGGCCGAACAGGAATCGGACCTGGCTTTCGCCATCAATGCGACGGCACCGGCGGTGATGGCCCGCTGGTGCGCCGACCATGGGCGACCGCTGATCCATATGTCCACCGACTACGTGTTTCCCGGCAACGGCACCCGACCTTACCGCGAGGACGATCCGGTGGGGCCGGCCAGTGTCTACGGCGCCAGCAAGGCGGCCGGCGAACGGGCGGTGCGCGAGGCCTGCCCCCGCCATATCATCCTGCGCACCGCCTGGGTCTATGCCGCCGACGGCAAGAATTTCGTCCGCACCATGCTGCGCCT
>Ga0007882_10000408_pt1 | contig 25240 bp, 17 predicted proteins | sample CryBogCBH12Aug01_FD_71195 | JGI IMG/M metagenome (GOLD analysis project Ga0007882, IMG submission 71195) | Freshwater microbial communities from Crystal Bog, Wisconsin, USA - CBH12Aug09.1 | ecosystem: Environmental > Aquatic > Freshwater > Lake | place: Crystal Bog, Wisconsin, USA | collected... | reverse complement strand
ATTGTCTTTAAGACCTTTAGCAAACGTATCTAAGTCAGCAGAATTCCATTTAGTCTGGCCGCCACTGCTACTTCCGCCGCCTTTTTGCAGTTCTTCAAGAATTTGTTGTAAGAGTTTTTCTTCCACGTTTTTTGCCTATAAATAATAGTATCAATATATTTATCGGATAAATCAACCATGGAAAATACACCAGACAGTAGTACAGCACCAGTGCCTAAATTTAACCCGTTGTCTAAGTTTTTTAGACAACCAGCGGCCTATATAAAATTGCCATCAAACGGACAATATTGGAAAGAAGGCTCGTTAGATTTGCCAGTTAACGGGGAGATTCCTATTTACCCAATGACAGCACGTGACGAAATTACACTACGCACACCGGACGCACTTATGAACGGATCCGGTGTAGTCGAAGTAATTCAGAGTTGTTGCCCAAATATTAGAGATGGATGGGCTATGCCTAGTATTGATGTTGATACTATTTTAATTGCTATACGTGTTGCCAGTTACGGCACAGAAATGGATGTAGAAACGAATTGCCCACATTGTGGTGCTGCTAACAAGCACGGCATTGATTTAAAAGTTAGTCTTGCTGGTATTACTTGCCCAGACTATAATAAAAAGATTGAAATTGATAATTTAAAAATTAAACTAATTCCGCAACCGTACTTTATTGTTAATCGCAGAAACACTATTCAATTCGAAGAAGAAAGAATGGCAAAAGCACTAGAGCAACCGGACAGCCCAGAACGTATCAAAGAAATTGCTAGTAGTATGTCGCATTTAATACAAATCGGAATTGATACTGTAGCTGACAGTACAGAGTACATCGAACTAGAAGACAGCTCTAGGGTAACTGATAAAGATTTCATTAAAGAATTCTACAACAATGCCAATGGCAACGTAGTAAAGAAAGTACAAGCTAGACTTAGCGAAATCAACGTTGAGGGTGCAGTTAAGTCACAAACTGCTGCATGTGCAGAATGCCAGAAAGAATATCAAATTCCTTTACTGTTTGATTACGCAAATTTTTTCGCATCCGGCTCCTGACATTAGACCATGACGCTATCGTAGAGTTAGTTGAAAACTACGACAAGGAGTCTAGAGCCATTAGAGATGAAGCGTTAAGAATGAGTTGGTATATGCGTGGGGGTATATCTTACGACGATGCTATGGCTTTAAGTTCTCAAGAACGCGAAATCATTGGCAACATTATTAAGAAGAACATGGAAACTACTAAAGAGAGCGGCCTTCCATTTTTTTAGTAAAACGGAAATACCGGCTTCTATCATAAATAAAAGTATGAATAACTTTTATGTATACCAATATCTCAGAGAAGACAGTACTCCTTATTATATAGGCAAAGGCAAAAATAAACGTGCTTACGTTAATAATCGAACTATTAAAAAACCAATCGATCCAACCAGAATACAAATTATTAAAGATCAACTGACTGAAATTGATGCATTTCAACTTGAGATAGAACTTATCGCTAGATACGGTCGTAAAGATTTAGGTACAGGAATTTTAAGAAATTTAACAAACGGCGGCGAAGGAGTATCTGGAAGAATTAATAGTCAAGAGTCTATAGAAAAACGAGTTAAAGCTAATACTGGTAAGAAAAGAACTCCCGCACAACGCGAGCGTATGAGACTAGCACAATTAAATAGGAAAGAAAAAACACTAGAAGAAAAACTTGCAATATCTCAAAAACTATCTACCTCTCTGAAGGGCAAAAATACAGGGCCTAAGTCGGATGAGCACAAACAAAAACTATCAGACTATTTTACAGGTAAATCGAACGGGACACGCACAGAGGAAACTAAACAGAAGATGCGTAAGCCAAAATCGGACGCACACAAGAAAGCTATATCAGACGCTCGTATTGCAAAATATCAAGCATTACGTAAACCATCTATTTAAGATCTACTTCGCAGATCTATTGCTTTCATTTCATTCAGCAATCGTTTTCTTCTTTAGAGATTAAACAGATACTGTTAAGACATACGTAAGTCTTCTAGTATTATCCAGATTAATCAGTCACACTTTGCCCGATAAAGGGCAAAATGAAAATTGTAGCATTATCCGAGTAGCACAATCACATCACGTTACACTAATTACAGAGGCGGTCGTCCGGTACCTCGAAGTGCGTCTTTATTACGACGGCGGCTATTAAATATACGTGAACATATTTAATAACGTAGGAGTATTACTCCTTCTTTTAGCCTTTCCTAAAATCTTTTCAAATAGCAAAACCGGTTGTTAATAGGCATATCCGATCATCGTCCTGTTAAGGATAGTTGCTAAGTGCTTGCTACAGCGGCAAGACTTCCGTCCCCGTTATTATCCGGTTGTCATAGGCACATGATATTAACCTGTGCGAGTCACTACTGTATGTTTGATTGTTACTACTAGTTAGACTTTGTGTCTATTGAATTAAATCTTGTTGATAATGTGTGAGCCATGTACACGGACCTGGATGTGTCCGTTATAATAATCTGTTGTTTCTAATACTCTACGAGCAAATTGTTCTCTTGCTTCAATGTAACTACATTCGGGTTTTGATCGACAATAGTAAAGTATTTCTCTACTAAAGTTTTCGGCCCCCAATGCAACTACATCTTTTGTTAGTTCCGGGCTAGAACCATAATAGTCTTGCCAGTCACTGTCAATCTTGCTACGAATCTTCTTTTTCTTCTTAGTTCCGTTCTTCAGCTTAACTACTTTATACGCTGTTTTACTAAACTTTGCGAGCTTTTTGCCAATATATTTTCTACCAGACAGTTTATTAGTAATCAAATAAACAAATCCGACACAATCTTCGGGAAGAGATTCTACTAGAGAGGTTTCGTAAAGCCATGACATGCATAGTAGTTATCTCTTTCTACCAGGAAGTTGCATATTCTTGATTTACTACATTTCTGGTGCACTTAGTACGGCATTCTTGCCATGCAAACTGCTTAAAATCTCTAATCCAAAACTTGTCATTTACAGCATCTTGAAGAGTTCTAGTGTTTAAATTAAAACGACCAGCAATTTCCTGCCATTCTGTATTGTGGCTATAGCGATTAGCTACCCAACAACAAGGAAACAATCTACCTTGTGCATCTATGTACAAGCCCTTGTTACCAATTTCGCATAAAGGAACTACATTAGGTACAACATCGCCTTGCGGCCGGGTCTTCTTAAATAATTCCAAATTGATCTGCTTAACTTCAGCATTAAGTCCGCGCTTGGTCAATACTACAACATCTCTTTCAAACCTGTGTGAACTACTTACATATCTATCGCTAGGTTGTAAGGGATCATCAATTCCGTAGCTAGGATATATCTTTCCAAACTTAGTACTACGAGTTAATTGGAAAGCATCCATTCCTAATTTTGTTGCTAAAGACTGCATGTATTCTATATGATCTTCGTTAAATTTAAACGCAATAGCGGCCCATACTAAACGACACCGGCTGGTAGCCCTTAGAGCCTCAATACCTTGGACAATAGACACGAAATCGCTGTTTATCCTGTACAAATTGTTACTTGCATTGTCATACCCGTCCACGCTAAAGTGTACAGTATCTACTTCTGTGAGCACATTGCCTAGTGCTGTCCACCATTCTGTTTTCTTATGACTACCATTGGTAACAATAACAATCTCAACAGGTTTAATACTTTTGATATATTCAATTACTGCAATTAAATCGTGTGCATATATAGGATCGCCATCGTCGCCGCAGAACGTAATCTTCTCAACATTAGCAAGAATAAATTCTGATGTAAAATTTCTTTTAAAAAACTCTAAATCTAACTCAGTATTAACTAAACTATCTGGGACTTCTTGTCGGGCACACCGAGTACACCGTAAAGTACACTTACTAGATATTTCAATATGAAAATGCCACGTGGCTAGCATAGTTCAACCTCGCGTTGCCATTGACTTTCAAATACAGTTATATTGGCCTTGGCGGTGCAAGTGGTAACACACACAGGATCTGCCAATTCTGGGTTATCCCAGTGTATTGCAACTTGATTAATATCTGTGATAAAATCTTGTTGCCTTGCGCCTAACCAGCAACAAGGACTAATATTGCCTTGTGCATCTATGTAAATGCTTGCTTCTGCCAGTGCGTGACAATCGATTTTACCTGGGGTGTATGTTGGTCGTTGCCAATTGGCTGGTTCCTCTAGCCCGTTAATATATTCTCGCTTACTAACCTTGGCACGGAACCATTTGAACTTCATTCGTTTTGCTAGTGCTTCGCAAGCATCAACTTGATGTTCATTGTGTTTGTAGACCAGCATGTCCCAGTGGGCAGGGCCACCGGCAGCAATAAATGATGCTACGTTGGCTTCTAGCACTTCCCAACTAACGTTTTTGCGGTATATGTGGTTGGTATCTTCTAACCCGTCTATACTGAACACAACAAAATCGTTTGGCTTTCTGAGCAATCGTGCTAGTTTAATCCACCAGGTCATACTTTGTAATCCACCGTTGGTATTCATACCTAAGGTAATATCAGGATTGATACTTCTAAAATATTCAAAAATTTCTAATGTGTATTTGCCTGCGGCAGGATCACCGTAGTTACCACACATAAACATTTTGTCCAGCCCGCGAATAAAGTCTTCGCTAAACTTTTCTTTAATTTGATCAACAGATAAATGATGTTTGATAGTTTTATCAAACGCAGGATCGATCTCACGAGCGCAAAGGGCACAGGCCGCCTGACAAACATCAGTTGGCTCAATGTGCAGTACTTTTATATCTCTGTTAAACAATGTCTACGTCCGTATTATAACTTGTGTATCCGTTTTCTTTAATAACATGCAAGGTATTGTTTACCCGGCCTGCCAGTTCGTCTTTGTGAGATACTAACCAAATTGACTTGTTGGCTTCACGGCTCATCTTTTTAAGAATACTTAAACTATTTTCAACACCGTTACTGTCCATGCCCGAATCGATTAGCTCGTCAATAAACAATAAGTTAATTGGTTGATATAAACTTTCCCATACATCACGGAACGACCAGGATAGAGATAAGATAAGTCTATTGCGCTCGCCTCTGGATAAATTATCAAAGTCTAGGTCACGTCCCAGTTCTGTAATGCTTACACTCAGATCATTATTAAACTTAACTGTGTGTGGTAAGCCGATGCGATCCAGGTACTGCCCTAATCTGGCATTTAAATAACTTAAATTCTGATCAATGATACGCTTACGAATAAACGAATCTTTGTTTGTTAACAGTTTAAGCAAGAATTCTTGGTGATCTTTTAAGTTAGATAACTCGTTAATAACATCATATGTAACTTCTTCTAATGCTGTAGTTTGCATTTCTGCAATTTGCTCATTATAAGGATCCGAGTCTGCGGCTTTAGCAGTTAATTGTTTAATTAAATTATCTACCGTGGCTTGATGATGAATAGCATCCGCTTCTTTATCGTAGAACATTACTGGACGGGTGCCGAGTTTGCCCAGCCCAGACTCAGCTTGTTGTAACTCAGCCAAAGTGGCAACATGAGATTCCGCACTCTCCCGTGCCACTGATAATTCTCTCTGCTTTGATCCCAGGACCTGTTGGTGCTTTTCGTCATGGAACTCTTGTCCGCACGTATGGCACGTATGACTTTCCAACGAAACAAGTTCTGCTGATATCTTGCTAATCGTTTTCTCCTCGCGGTTACGGTCCAATTTGGTACGGCTAATCGCCGAAGATAATTCATTGAGATCCTTTCGAGTCTGATCCCAGGCTTTGAACGCTTGGTGTGCCTGAATCTCGGCCTGGATATCGATCTTCTGAAGCTCTTCGATCGCATCTTGTGTCTTGTTAATCTCTTCATCGTGCTTGTTGTTCCACAGGGTTTGTCTACGCTTCAATGCTTCGATCTGTTCTTGTATACGAACGTTGGCATCTGTTACGGCCTTAATGCGGAACTCCTCTGAGGTAATATCATCCTTAGTTTTTTTGTTTAGCTCTTTTAAACTATCTGCTTTTTCTGACAATAAAGTAATGCCCAGTAACTGTTCAATGATAGTACGTTGATCGTTTGATCTTAAACTAAGGAACGGTTCAGTGTAGGTGTTTAGTGCTACAATATGCTTGAACATATCGTGGCTCATACCCAACATACGTTCTATCTCTGCTTGTGTTTCTCTACTATCGCCCTGTGCATCATCGGTGATTTCTTTTTCTGTATCACCCACAAAGAACTTCATTATATTTGGCTTGCGCCCACGTTCAATGCGGTAGTTAACTCCGTCTTTTTCAAAATCAATACAAACCATCATGTTTTTACCATTGGTCTTATTGATTAAGTTATCTTTCTTAATGTTAGTAAGAGCATTGCCGTAAAGTGCAAAACTTAAGGCATTAATAATAGTAGTCTTACCTGTGCCATTCCGTGCACCAGAATCGTCGCCACCCAGGTCCAAGTTTTCACCTAGTACCAGGGTTAAGTCTTGCCGGTCAAAGTTAACAGCCTGGGTAGTATTACCCACGCTCATAAAGTTCTTAACGGTTAAATCTTTTATTTTAAACATAAGTGATTATATAATAATTCTGCCAAGTGAGTGTGACCAGCTTCTAATATGTGTCCATTTGGTCCACACGGAAATTTGTTACATAAATCTTGAATATAAAACGCATTCCAATTATAAAACATTGATGTGTCGATTAGTTGTACATAGTACGGTATTTCGTTGTATTCGTCAAATATTTGTTCGTCAGTCATGATATTAAAATTGATTAACTCTCTGACAGAATCTATAAACTGCTCCTTAGGTGCAAACCATTTACCTATATTATTATGCATTGTATTGATCATCAGACATGGTGCTTTGATAAAAGATTGTAATTGTATAATTTGCTGAAGCCATAATTTAAAAGCATACAGCTCGTTGTACCAAACATTGTATAGGGTCTCGCCCCAATTATGATAAAATGAGCTATTACCGTATATGCTGTTTTGCAATGCCGGATTAAAGTTTATCTCGTAATTGTTGTCTGACTTATAAAAAGTAAATCTGGTATTAGTGGTCCATGCTATAACGTACAAATCAAAATTATGTTGATATTGCTTAATGGTGCGGTATATAGTTCTATAATTTGTACCTCCACTCACCCCATCGTTGACAGTTGTTGCACCTAATAGATTACCTAACAGCACTGGCCACGCAGATGTATCGGGTGACTGTAATTCGTCACCGTAAGTAAATGAACATCCGTTGGTATAAATCCTCATAGATTCCTGTAGATATCCAATAATAAATTTGGATTGTACTGGTTACTGTCAATACTGCTTAACTGACTATACACAATCTGATCGACTGACTCGAATTCAATATTACCAGCTATTTCGTAATCGGTTAGATCAGTTACCTTGGCTGGAATAAGAGTAATCTCTCTCAGCTTGTATGTTTCAATAAATGTTTCTTTAATAAAGGTTGCTTCTTCGTAGCTAATATCTACATCTAAGTTTACACGAACATGCATATTTGGTTTAAGCATAGTTTCTGTATGATTCAATACATCCTTTAAGCTGAACACACGATACATAGGTTGATCGGGCCAGCTATGGTATACAGGCGGCTTGTCCCATTCTAAAATAGTTAACCCTCTATCATCATCGCCGGCATCGGCATAGTTATGTGGGAACGCATTACCAATATAGGTAACGTTGCGCTGTGTTTGTCGTTTATGAAAATGTCCAGTGAACACATGTTCAAAGCCCACCATGTCGTTTCCGGTAATTTCACCGTGATCTGGCATGGCTACCATGGCATTCATTAAATATCCGGGCAATTCAAAATGCCCAAACATATATTTGCCTGTTAGTTTCTTGAGTTTCTTGTGGTCATCGCCCACAAGCCAAGGAGCAATAGTAACATCGCCCATAGTAGTCCAATCGTTACAAATGTGAATATTGGATAAGTGTTTGGCCCACTCCACAGATTGTACATCACGTTTATCGCGATAATACAAATCATGATTGCCGGGAATGAAGTAAGTATTGTCAAAGTTTTCATTTAGGTGCTCTAATGCACGTAGGCTGTAGCCCAAAGTAAGGATATTAAGGCTTGCTCTATTGTTATGCCAATCGCCCAAAAATAAACAGGTTTCGCATCCTTCTTCTTTGGCTTTGGCAGTGGCCCATTTTACAAATGCTAAACAGTCTTCATTGTGTAGCGTACTATTAGACTTCAACCCAAAGTGTATGTCAGTAAAGATTGCAGCTTTTTTAAATAGATTTGTCATAATAATCAGTATAGAGGAAAGATTGAGTAAACTCAAATCTTATTTTGCTCAATTAGAATTGGTGATTGACTATGTTAAATGGCCCAAGTTTAATACCGCCTGGGCCGCCACCTAAGGAAAAACAGTTCTTATTGGTAGGTACTCCTACTACACAGGCTTCGGGGAAATCTGAGTGTAAGTTACTACACCCAGATAATGGTAAGAGTAATAAAAGTACTAGGTACTTCAATCATCGTATCCGCCGTCGCTGCCACCCGATGTGGAACTAATCTTTTGTCCCTGGCGTGTGTAACTAGGCGTTAAATTATTCATTTCTAAAATATCATCGCGTAAGTTTTGGTTACGCTTTTCTATGTTAAGAACACGAGTAAAACTATTAGTGATAGCGGCAGTATAATAAGCAAAAGGGTTCTGGCTCTTAAACTCGTCGAACTGTAGTCCAATTTGCGATAGTTGTAGCAATGCTTGGCTACGCATCTCATCATTGTATGTATATCCTCTCCAGTTAGAGCGTGTAGCATAACGCTCGCACAGCTTAATAAACATATGAGCAAGTTTTGGTGTCATTTTACCGTGTTCGCGGCTAAACACCCCGGTGGCAAAATCGCCCTTCCAGTGACTACGTCCTACTAGTACAGGAGTACCATCTTCGGTAACTTGAAAATGTTCAAATGGCGGAAAATTTACTTTAACGTATTTGGTATTACCTGCAATATCTAACTCGTTATCATCGTATTCACTACGTGCTGGCCCTTCATCTTCTAATTCCATTGCTTTAACAGCAGCTTTACGGCTTTTAACATCATCTACGGGAATATGATCCCATGTCATTACCCGGAATACAACGTCGGTGTCGGCTATATCTTTTAATTTGATTTCAAATTCGTCCATTTTATGCTTGGTGCCGTCTGCACTAGCGGCTTCGTGAGCCAATTTTTGCAGTCGTACAGCACGGTCTTTACGTGCTTGCATAATGTTCTTCTTGTTAATCTTACTCACATCCGGTAAAATCATATCATAATCTACCACAGATGTATCTGTATAGTGGCAGTAAGTGTTTTTACTCTTGTGAATTTCTTTGAGAATATCTTTGTTATTTAGATAATTATTGCGAGCCATCCTTTGATTCCTTTAAAGTTAGCACATACTAACATATTTAATTACCAAAGGTCAACCTAATTTTGAAATGCGTCCTAAACATAATATGGGCATATTATACAGCCGATAAATACTTGTATGCCAGTGCTACCTAACCAACCTCTAAGTAATCCAATAAACCAGAATCAGGGCTTATTGACTCAGATTGGCCAAAGTGTCCTTAATTCAGTTGAAGGGCAAGTTGGTTACAATCCTACAGCCAGCAGACAAAACGTCAATGACATGTTTGCATACAGTACCTCCAATCCCGGCGGTTCTAGAACAGTGGGCCCGCAGGTAGTAGTTAACTACCCGCAGGCAAACTATGATTGGCGGGTGCGTATCACCCTTCCGCCAAACAGCAAGTATTTCTACAACGATCCGAGTAATAATTTACTGTCGCCGTTACGCACAGAAACTAATAATGGTGTAACCAGCGCAGTGGCACAGGGAATGAACAGCTTATTTGGCCCAGCAGGACAAACCCGTGTTGGTGTAATTTTTCCATATACCCCATCAATCTCAGTTACACACGTAGCAAACTATTCTGCACAAAAATTACTACACAATAACTATGCCCAGTACTTCTATGATAACTCAGAAGTGCAACCAATTACAATCACCGGCGACTTTACAGTACAGAACGTAAATGAAGGTCAGTACTTATTGGCAACAATTTACTTTTTTAGATCATTGACAAAAATGTTCTTTGGTGCAGATCCACTAGCAGGTAATCCGCCACCGATTGTATACTTAAACGGATATGGTCAATACTACTTGCCCAACGTGCCTTGCGTGGTAACAAGTTTTAATCATGCTATGCCAACTGACAGCGATTATATGGATATTCCAGAACCTGGCGTAACGTATAATCCTTTTGTAACCAATCCTGTATTGAATAGTACTAGATTACCAACAACCAGCACAATAACATTAACAGTTCAACCTGTGTACAGTCGCCTGGCACAGAGCCAGAGATTTAGTTTACAAGATTTTGCCAAAGGTGCATTGATTAATAGTGCAGGCTCGGGCAACCCAGGAAGTGCATTTGGTGCTACACAACAAGCCAGCAATGGCGGAGTAGCTGGGCCTGGAGGATTCTTATAATGGCAACATACGCAACAACTAGTCCTTATCGTAATACCCCTGTATGGGGACCGTTCCTTGACATTTGGAAAGGAATTGTATTCCCATCGGACGTAAGCGATGCGCTATATCAAATTGACCCACCGTACAATCTACGTCCGGATTTGTTAGCATACGATATGTACCAAGATAGTAATCTGTGGTGGGTATTTGCAGTACGCAACCCAAATACACTGGTAGATCCGTTATTTGATTTTGTGGCACCAACTATTATATATGTTCCATCAATGTCAGTGGTAAAAGCAACCTTAGGATTGTAACCAATGGCAGATCCAACCCCAATTTTTTCAGCTGACCAAGTTAATCAAGATTTAACTGGTGTTGTGGCCGCAGGTGTAACAGCGCCTATCGCTGGTGCAGCAAATTCAGCATTATCCAGCGGAGTTACTGCATTGGCTGGATCGGTGTCTGGACCAATTGGCGGCGCATTAGCAGGTGCGTTAAGCGGGGCATTGTCTGGTGGCCTAAGCGGCGGATTAAACGGTGCACTCAGTGGAGCATTGGCAGGACTTCTTGGTAGCGTTATCAAAGCTCCAGTGGCAGGATCTGCGATTCCAAATCCAATGCATCAATATGCTAGTTGGACCTATGCAACAAGTTTATGGTGGTTAGACATCAATGATTACAATGCATTAATTGATAGCGGCGATGCTGGTACAGGTACAACTACACCGTTATTAAATAGTTATGTAATTGCTGAAGACAGTGGACTATACCCAGACCGTAGATTGCCAACGCAACGGGGCCTAAACTATAATATTCAAACAATAGATTTTAATACTGTAGTAGGACTAAACTCTACTAGTAAAAGTAGCAACATGACAGACGGTACATTAACTATAGCAGAACCGTATGGCGTTACTTTATTAGACACGCTAGTAAAAGCAGACACAGTACTAAACCCTTCAGGCAAATCAAATTATCTTCAGCAACCTTATATGTTGCAAATAGATTTTGTTGGATACGACGATGCAGGGAATCAAGTACCTGCAAGCCAAACCAGCATATACAGAAAACGTTTTCCGATTAATATTCGAGAATTTAAAATACAAGTATCTAACCGCGGCGCCGAATACGCACTTGCATTTACTGCCGCAGGACACGAAGCACACGCAGACGAAGTTGCTAAGATTCCCAAAAATATAACAGTAATCGCAAAAACAGTAGGTGAATTTTTTGATGCAACATTACCTAATTCATTTACTAGTCAATTGAATAAATTTTTACAACAAGAAGTAACTGATAAAAAAGCTGAATCTGCTCACAGTTATAAATTTGACATAGACTCGTCTATTGCCTCTAGTAAAATTGTTTATGACAAACAAATGAGCCTGAGCCAGGCCAACCCAAACGCTAGTTCAATTGACTTGTCAACTGGAAACTTTAGTATTGCATCGGGTACGTCAATACAGGAAATTATTAATAAAGTATTAATACAATCAGACTACCTGATAGGACAGCTTGGATTAGATTTACAAAGCTCAACACCAGACCAAGTACAAACGTCAATGACGCAAGTACTAAACACTTATAAAACGGTAGTTCAGACTACCTATGCAGGAACAAGTGCTGCTGGGGTAACAACCAATGGAGTATTTGATTCTATCAGAAACATATATCCCAAGGTATACACCTACAACATACACCAATATAGTGTATACGACGCAAAGCATCCAGCAGCACCATTATTGACAGACAGTAGACCATATACGTCAAAAGCATACAGCTATATATACACTGGACACAACATTGATATCCTAGATCTCAATATTCACTTTGACGCAACATTCTTTACAGCGGTAAATGCGTATACTTCATCTGTTGCTGCAACGCAACCTACTGCCAGTACTGGGCTAGATACTGTATTAGCTAGTGGGCCCGCAATATCGTTAAGTTCTGCACTGATGGGAGCATTAAATTTGATTCCAAACTTTGGATCAATACAAAATCTCACACCATTGCGATACAAAAATATTGTAAACGATCAACGCGATAATACTGGTATGAACATTATTGCTAATCCGGCTGCACAAACAACAGCGAACTTGATGAGAAGTGTATATAGTGAATTACAGGGCGATATGCAGAATCTCGAGTTAACTATTGTTGGTGATCCTACGCTACTTAAACAGGACGATTGGCTATATAGTCCAAGCCCAACAACAAGTACTAACTGGTTGGCAGAAATATCTCAATCAGATTTTGCACAACAATATGGACATATTAAAATGGACAATGGTGACTTAATTGCATCCGTTACAATTAATACACCAGTGGATATAGATATAGATCAGACCAACAAAGGATTAATGACACCAACAATTGGTACAGTACCTAGTTTGTTCAGCGGGCAGTATATTATAAAAACAATTAAAAACACGTTCACTGGCGGCACATTTACACAAGTATTAAGTATGATACGATTATCAAACGATGCACTTGTTGCTGCCGGCGGAGCTCCAAATACTGGACGTGGCGCAGTTGGTACAAGTCAACTAGCACAAGGCCTAGTCAATAGTGCGGTGCAAACATTGGGCGGACTAGTAAATACTGGACTAGGCGCAGTTGCTACAGCAGCAAGCGATTTATATAATTCAGCAACAGGCAACAACGGACAAGCAACACTTAACTCATCTGGCGCAGTAGATTCAGCATACGACGCCACTAGATGGGGCGAAGGTTAAAGGAAAAATTCAATAAATGGCAACAGGTCAATTTAGACGCTCGGGCGCAGATCCAGCTAGTAAAGCGGATAGTAAAAACACAGAATCCACAGTAGACTCTGGCCCCTATGAAGCGGTTGTAGTTTCTCACGTGGTTGGTACACGTATGGGCCAGTTAATGGTGTACATTCCGGACTTTGGTGGAGAAAAAACAGACCCAAACAATCAAATTCCTGTAAGCTATTGTAGTCCATACTATGGAACAACCTATAACACAGACTCGCAAGATTCAAGTGACACAGCACCCGACGCACAATTTATCACAGGTCAGAGTTATGGCATGTGGATGGTACCTCCCGACATTGGTAATAAAGTTTTAGTGGTATTTGCTGCAGGGGATAGAAAGCGTGGCTATTGGATTGGATGTATCTATGATAGTATGAGCCACCATATGGTTCCCGGGTTAGCTCGTAATATCAGTTCAGACAAAAGTAAAACACTACCGCCAAATCCAGCAGACACACTAACTCCTGCACTTAACAGTAAGAGTGTTAGTCCGGTAGTAGAAGCATACACTGGTGATTCATCTAGTTTTACTCCAGATGGAATTACAAGCACACCGCGCTATGTACATGAGTACCAAAATATTATTTTAGTTGGACAGGGATTAGATCAAGACTTAGTACGCGGTGCAATTAGTTCTAGTAGTTTACGTGAATCGCCTAGTAATGTATACGGTATTAGTACTCCTGGGCGTTCAATGACCGGGAACAATCCGCAGGTTAGTGCTGCGCCTGGCGAAAATGCAAAACAAGCAGTTATAGCACGTCAGGGCGGCCATAGTTTTGTAATGGATGACGGTGATGTTTCTGGAGTAGACAGATTAATCAGATTACGATCAAGTGGCGGTCATCAGATTTTAATGAATGACACAGAAGGTATTTTTTACATAGCTAGTGCCAGTGGTAATCAATGGATAGAGTTTGGATCCAACGGACAAATCAACATATTTGCAGATACAGGTTTTAATGTCAGAACAAAAGGCGATTTAAATTTACATAGTGATGCAGCATTAAACATCAACAGCAATGATACTGTAAACATTAGTGGTGCAAAGGGTGTTAAAATCAGTAGTCCGCAAACTATTGATATTCAAGCATTGAGCTCGTTGACTGCAGGTACAAACGGACAAATAAAACTGTTTGGTGGCGGCGGCGCAAGTTTATTAAGCGGTGGCGGACTAAGTATGAGCTCCAATGGTCCTGCTACCATAGCCGGCCAATCAATTAACCTGGGCGGCGGGTCAGGCAATCCCCCATCTGCTACCATGCCAACTATGAATAGCTTACCAGATGTTTCGTTTAATGGCACAAACTGGACAGCGTCGGGATCAATCAGTAGTATTTGTACCATTGCTCCGGCACACGAACCTTGGAAAAGATAATGGATGCAGGAATAGCCGCTTCTCTTGGGCAACCAATTGTTAATGCACTACCAACCAGTTTACTTGGTATTGCGGCCGCCACTACCTCTGCAGCACCAAGTTGGGCTACCATTGGTATTCTAACACCTACACAGATACAAAATTTACAAGCACAAATTGGGTACAGTCAAAGTAACTGGAATTATAATTTAATTGGCGCAGGCAACGCACTTGGTCGTTATCAATTTACACCAGCTCTATTAGAATCATACGGACTGATTGCATTTGGATCCAATGCCGCATATGGCACTGATTGCGTAAACTATCGTCATTGCTGGCGCCCAACGTATGTAAACAAAGGATTAAATGTTTACGAAAACTATTTTTATAATATTACTAGTCTAAACGGATTCTTAACAACCACTGTGGCACAAGATCATTTAGCATACCAGTATCTAAATGATTTATATGTTTCTGCTACACACGTGGGAGCAATAACACATGATGATACTGCTGATGTAGTAGCTGGCATGCTTTACGTATGTTGGATACTTGGCACTGGATCACGAACAAGCGGAACAGGTGCATGGGCATGGCGCTACAATAATACTGGCGCCGGTACAAATGTCTTTAATGCAGGCCGTTATGCTGTGACAGTTTTAAGTAGGTAAATATTAATATGGCAATAGTATATCGCGGATTTAGCACCTTAGTTAACAAAAAACGTTATAGCCTAACGGACTATGCACTGGCCAAACAAGATTTAATGAATTACTTTAATATCCGTAAAGGATCTAAGCTAATGCAACCAAATTTTGGCACAATCATCTGGGATCAGCTGTTTGAGCCATTAAACGAAACAACTCAAGACATTATCACGTCGGATATCAAACGAATTGTTAGTTATGATCCTAGATTAACTGTTTCTAGTATAAATGTTACACAGCAAACCAATGGATTGCAAATTCAAATATCTCTATCGTATATCCCGTCAAATCAATCAGACACTATTCTGCTAAACTTTAATAAAAATGCATCAACTTTGACCACGAATTAACTGCCCATATTATTTTGCCGATAAATATACAATATAGGTAAACATTAATATGGCACAAACAACACGTCAAACAAATCTTTTAGTAAACCAGGACTGGACTAAGGTCTATCAGAGCTTTACTAATGCGGACTTCACTAGTTACGACTTTGAAACACTTCGTAACTCAATGATCAACTACCTGCAGACCTATTATCCAGAAACATTCAATGACTTCTTAGAATCAAGTGAGTACCTGGCACTGATTGATATGATTGCGTTCTTGGGTCAAAGTTTGAGTTTCCGCACAGATCTAAACGCACGTGAAAACTTTATTGATACAGCGCAACGTCGCGACAGTATTCTAAAATTAGCACGTATGTTGAGCTATAATCCGACCCGTACACAAAGCGCAAGCGGTCTAATTAAATTTAACAGTATCAGTACAACAGAGAACATCACTGACAGTAACGGCAATAGTCTAGCCAATACTACCATTTATTGGAACGATTTAACCAATACCAATTGGTTAGAGCAGTTCACTACAATTTTAAATGCTACCTTGGTTACTAACCAAGCAATCGGCAAACCTGGTAACACACAGGCTATCAATGGCGTACAAACTAGTGAATACACAATTAGTTTAAATCGCAATACATTACCCCTGGCACCATTTAGTGTTAATATTCAGAATACAAAAGTTAACTTTGAAGCTGTTAGTGCAAGTACACTAGGTCAAAGTTACATATATGAGCGCGACCCAACTAACTTGGGTCAATTTAACATTCTTTACCAAAACGACAACAATGGTAATAACAGTAATAACACTGGCTTCTTCTTGTACTTTAAACAGGGAAGTATGCAGGCCACCAACTTTAAAATACAAAATGCTATTCCAAACAACTTTGTTACAGTTGCAACAAACAACATTAATAATTCCGATGGCTGGTTGTATAGCTTAAACGTAAACAATGTTCCGCAAACACTATGGACTCAAGTGCCTGCGCTACCCGGTATCAATGTTGTTTTTAACCAATCAACAAACAAGAACTTGTACCAAGTTAATACATTAAACAATGACCAGGTCAGTTTAGTGTTCGGTGACGGCTCTTTTGCCAACATTCCGCAAGGCGCATTTAATTTTTACTTCCGCACAAGCAATGGTCTTTCATACACTATTACTCCAGATGATTTATCAAACGTTGTAGTTGCTATTCCCTATGTTGATGCTCATGGTAACGGACAGACTCTAACAGTTGTGGCTAGTTTACAATATACTGTAACCAATGCAACAGCTACTCAAAGTTTACAAAGTATTAAAACATACGCACCGCAAAATTATTATACACAGAATCGTATGATCACTGGTGAAGATTATAATATCTTTCCATTAACAAACTTTACTAGTATACAAAAAATTAAAGCAGTTAACCGCACAAGTAGTGGTGTAAGTCTATATCTTGATACGCTAGATACAACCGGCAGTTTTAGTAGCACAAATATTTTTGCCGACGATGGTATATTGTATGCCAATGCTATCACTGGGTCAGAAACATTTAGTTTCTTAACCACTAACGATATCTACTCTGCAATCTATAATGACGTTATTCCTGTATTAAGTTCTACCGGAATGACAAACTACTACTATGCAAATTATCCACGCTATGCGCCAACGCACAGTAATGTTACTTTTGTGCAAACAGGTAATACTACATCAAGTAGTTACGGTAATTTAACCTACAATGGTAACGTAATCAACGTGGGCAATGTTGCCAGTGGCAATTTAAAATATGTCACAACAGGATCAAGCGTAAAGTTCCTAACAAATGCCAATTCAAATGCAACATCATTCTATTCGTCAGTTACTAACGTAGTTGGCAATTCACAAACCTACTTTGGCATGGTTGTACCAACCGGATCTATTGTAAGTTCTATTATTCCTCCAATTAAAAATGATTTAACTGGATCGGTGATTACAACTATAGCCACACAAATTCAGTCAATGGTCAACTTTGGCTTATATTTTGATCAAGTAAATCAAGTGTGGGCCAATATTCCTCCAAGTCAAATTGGTTCAAGTACCAATTGGTTATTGAAGTTTACATACAATGCCGGCTTATACAATATTCAATACAAAACATTACAGTATAGTTTTGCTAGTGCATCTGAGACCAATTTCTACTTTGATCCAACTGTTAAAGTTTATGATTCAACAATTGGTGCTCCTGTTGCTGACTTAATTAAAATCTTAAAGATAAACTCACACCCTGGTAATAGTACCCCGCTTGGCACAGATATTATCTGGGATATATACGATGTCATTACAGCAAACGATGGCTATGTTAGTCGCAATGAAATTTTAGTATCGTTCCCGCAAACACAAATGACCGGCACACCAGACAATCCTGATTTATATACTACAGTTGCCAACACCGCAACATCACGTAGCAGTCTATATTTCCAGTATAAACACAATAGCCCAAATCGTAATCGTGTTGATCCTACACCGGTTAACTTGATTGACCTATATGTATTAACAGCAGACTACACAACAAGCTATATGAATTGGATACAGGATTTAACAGGTACTCTAGTAGAGCCTGTTGCACCAACTTCAAGTAGTTTAGAAATTGCCTATAGTAAATTAGACAATTTTAAAACAGTTAGTGATAGTTTAATTTACAATCCTGCTAAATTTAAACCACTCTTTGGATCTAAAGCTGATCCTAGTTTACGTGCTCGCTTCCAGGTTGTTATTAACCCTGCAGTTAGTATTACACCTAACGAAGTTAAGAGTCAGGTTATTGCTGCGATCAACGCATACTTTAACATTGCAAACTGGGACTTTGGTGACACATTCTATTTTAGTGAATTAGCGGCATACCTACATACAAGTTTAGTTCCTACTATTGCTAGTGTGTTAATTGTGCCGGCAGACGACAACTTGGTATTTGGTAACTACTTCCAGATTAACGCTGAACCTTGGGAAATTATTACAAGTGCAGCAACGGTCAATGACGTAGATATTATTAGCGCAGTAACAGCAGCACAACTTAATCTTGGCAACACTATCGTAGGCACATATTAATGGCAATAAGATCAACACTTAATTTTTTACCAGATACCTTTAAATCGGTAACCAACCAACGCTTCCTTGGCGCAACTATAGATCAGTTATTAACTGATGCAGTTAACATTCCGGTTAGTGGATATATTGGTCGAACATTTGCTCCAACATATAAACTAGGCGACAATTATGTTCCTGAGTTTAGTACTCAGCGTGCCAACTATCAACTTGAGCCAAGTGTTGTGGTTAAAGATAAAAACAACAATGTGGTATTAAACAGTGGATATATTGACCTACTACAAAGTATTGCAAACAATGGCGGACTAGTAGATAATCATCAACGTTTATTTACATCTGACTATTATAATTTTGATGGACATTTTGATTACGATAAGTTTGTAAACTATAACAATTACTACTGGATACCAAATGGCCCGGACTCAGTTGAAGTAACATCCGGCGCAACTCCACTACTGGCAGACTACACAGTTACAAGAAATACAGCAGTGGGTGGTTTTACATTTAGTACCTATGGTGGACATCCTAATACGCAATTGACATTGGCTCGTGGGGGTACATATAAATTTATAGTTGACCAACCTGGCTTTAACTTCTGGATTCAAAGTGAAGAAGGCGTTAATGGCGTAGATCCCAACGTGGCAACTATTAATACCAGAGAAGTATATGGTGTTAGTAACAACGGCACAGACTCTGGCGTAATACAATTTAATGTTCCGCAATCAAATGCACAAGACTTTTTTGTTAGTATGCCCACTAATGCTACAGTTAGTGCCGCAGTAACATTTAATTATACTGACATACAAAACGTATTATTAAGTACCTTCCTGAAGAACTTTCCCGAAGGCCTAGATGGCATTACTAATCAATTACAAAATAAAACATTTATTTTTATTAACAATGCACAAGACGATAGTTTCTGGACAGTGGCCGGCGGCCTAATGCCAGGCGTTGTTCCTACAGCTAACCGCCCGGGCGTATGGCAAATTAATTTGGTACCCACAGGATCAGATTATACAATACAAATTCGTCCAACCGTTGGTGTAGCTTCATTACAAAAGATCTTTATTGGATCCGGTAAAACGTATGCATCAACTCAATTCTGGTTGAATCAAAATAACATATATCAACGTGTGCCATTGATCACAGCTCCTGCTGCTTACTTGTTTTATCAAGATAGTAGTAATCCAGAATTTGTAGGACAAATCAAATTAGTAGATAACGTATCAACACCAATTGATATTAATAACGACATTCTTGGTAAAACCAATTACACAAGTCCAAACGGCGTGATATTCACCAATGGACTTAAAGTTCAGTTTGATAGCTTAGTTGTCCCTGGCACCTATGCAGGCAATCAATATTATGTTGATGGTGTTGGCACTGGTATTGCACTTGCCCCAGTTGATCAATTGATTGTACCTGAATCGTTTGCATCAGAAATCGCAACAACCGCAGATTATATAACTATTAATCGCTCTAGCCAGGATCGTAATGCCTGGAGCCGTAGTAACCGTTGGTTCCATAAAGATGTATTGAATGCCACAGCCGCATACAATAACACTTCAGTCAACTACGGGCCTAATATGTCCGGCCGTCGTGCTATCATTGAATTTGAACCCAACCTACAGTTATTCAACTTTGGATCACAAGCTAAGAATAGTGTTGATTTAATTACATTTGATAGTACAGATGCCTTCGTTCACATTGAGGGACAGCAGTCGTATACGCTTGATGGAATATTGTTGACTCAAGGTATGCGTGTTATTTTTGCAAATGACTACGATACCACAGTTGCAAATGAAATTTGGCAAGTTGACATTGAATATATTAATAGTCAATATTTCTTAAGATTAATTGAAACATCGGATGATCCAGTTATTGCTGGACAATCTGTTTTAATTTCTCAGGGTGCCAACGTTGGTAAAACATTCTGGTTTGATGGAACCAGCTGGCATAGCAGTCAAGAAAAAACAGCGTTTAACCAAGCACCACTGTTTGATCTAGTAGACAATAACGGATACAGTTTCAGCGACACTACAGTATATCCTAGCAGCACATTTAGTGGAACAACATTCTTTAGTTATCCAACTGTGGCAACAGGCACCAATGATTCTGTATTGGGCTTTCCTTTACAGTATCAAAACTTTAATAACATTGGCGATATTGTATTTGAAAACTCATACGACACTGATACCTTTACTTACGAGTCTGGTGTAAACACCACATCAAAGATTGCATGTAACACAGGATACCTGGTTAAAAATAATGCCAATGGTGAAACAATCAAGTTGAATAATTGGTTGGTGGGTATTGAGCCAACTGAACAATATCAACTTATAACTAAGTTTTTTGATGGTCGCTCTTTATCTATTGTACAAGATACTAGTGCAACATATCCAATTGGATCAATTACTCCAGCTGGTGCTTATGCAGCTATTCAACTTGATGCATTGCCTGTAGATTCTGCAACTATTCCGCATCTTAAGGTTTATGTAAATAATCAAATACTAGAACCTGGCAACGATTACAATTTAATACCTTATGGTGTTTACAATGTTATAGCATTGATGTCTACACCGGCAGTTGGTGATAAAATTGACATTGCAGTATTCGGTGATAGCGTTAGTGCAATTGGGTTTTATCAGATTCCGCAGAACCTCGATCTTAATCCATTAAATCAAGTATTCCCGGCAGTTGGTTCAGCGAACTCTGGGATTACACTTGGTCAAATTCGCACACACTATAATAAGTTACTTGAAAATACAACATTTAGTTCTAGTGCCACTATTCCTTCTCAAGACAGATATTTAAAAGCACAGGGCGGCACGCTACTACAACATAGTAGTCCGGCAATCTATGCAATGACTTTCATGACTGATCCAGTGGTTAATATCGTTAATGGCCTAACACTGGCAAGAAATGAATATCAGCGTTTTAAGAATAAGTTTTTACACCTGTGTCAAACGCTAAAAGGATTAGATTATAACGATCCAATCTCTGGTGTTGACACAATCATGTCAAGTATTAACTCTGTTAAGAACAGTAGTTTTCCTTGGTATTATAGCGATATGGTACCACAAGGTAGTAACTATTCTACAATTAACTATACTGTATTAAATGCTCGTCAGACAAACTACGAAATTAACAGCATCTTTGACACCACTGCGTTGAGCAATCGCGCAGTTTTGGTATATCATAATGGCGTTCAATTAATTGGTGATGGCAATGATTATTCTTTTAATCCTGTTAGCCCAGAAGTTATAATTAATATACCGCTAACATTTGGTGACAAATTAATGATCCGCGATTACTCGGACACTGATGGAAATTATGTTCCCGAGACTCCAATCAAGTTGGGATTAGCACAAGACTACCCCCCGGCAATATTTACAGATACTACTTACCTAACCCCAGTCACGGCTATTCAAGGACACGATGGTAGTATTACTCCGGCGTTTGGAGACTTCAGAGACGAATTCTTATTTGAACTTGAAAAACGTATCTACAACAATAACAAATCTACAGTTGAACGTGGTATTCTAAATCACTACGATGTGATCCCTGGGCGTTTCCGTAAAACCGATTATAGTTTGCCCGAGTGGACACAATTAATCACGCAGAATTTCTTGGAATGGGTTGGTAGTAACAACATTGATTATACATCAAACGAATCTTACAATGAAAACAATCCGTGGACTTGGAACTACGACCAATGGACAGACAGCGTAGATGGTAGTTACTTACAGGGGTCTTGGAGAGCCATTTACAACTACTGGTTCGACACAGATACCCCACACACTAGTCCATGGAACATGTTGGGATTGACAAAAATACCATCATGGTGGGCAACTCGATATGGTCCTGCACCCTACACAAGTGGTAATACAACATTGTGGGCTGACTTAGAAGCTGGATATGTATGGAACGGCAGTAACGCTCTAGCATACCACGACGTAAGATTTGCTCGTCCGGGACTAACCAAGTTTATACCTGTTGATTCTGCCGGTAACCTATTAGATCCAACTGCAATTGGGATTGTTGGTAAACAAAATCCAACATCTGCTAGTAATAGTTTTCAAGTTGGGGAATATGGTCCTGTAGAAACAGCATGGCGCCGTAGTAGTGATTATCCTTTTGCTATTCAGCAGGCACTGGCATTGGCTCGTCCGGCGCAGTATTTTTCTACAATGTTAGACTTGAGTCGCTTTTATAAAAATCCAGTTACCGGACAATTCAGTAATCTAGCTAATCAAAAGATTGCCCCAACATTATTGACCGTAAATGGCGATACTATGACCAGTCCTGGCACAGTACTAAGAACATGTGGTTACTTAAACTGGATTGCTGACTATGTTAAGAATCTTGGCATGGATCCTGTTGCTAAAATTGAAAGTTACTTTAATAACTTTAGTGTACAACTAGCATATAAAGTTGCTGGATTTACAGATCAGAATCTGATTAGCATTACAGCCGAGCAAACAAGTCCCGGCAGTACCAATTCTAGTATTATTATTCCTACGGAAAATTATGTTGTTTATCTTGGCAAGCCGGTTCCTGTTAAAACTATTTCGTATAGCGGTGTAGTAGTAACAAAAACCAACAACGGTTATTCTGTGTCTGGATACGATACGTCACACCCATTCTTTAATATTTTACCAAGTGTTGCAAATAATAATTCGCAAACAATTACTGTAAATAATTTAACAGCTAAGATATATCAGACAGGTAGTAAAACTCCGTTAACTATTCCATACGGGACTACATTTACTTCGCCACAACAGGTAGCAGACTTTTTAATTAGTTATCAACGGTATTTGTCCAGTCAAGGTTTCTTGTTCACAACATTTGACATAGAGTTGCAAACCACACGAGATTGGATATTGAGTATACGTGAGTTCCTAACCTGGGCACAACAGGGTTGGGCCACTGGCACAATATTGGTATTAAATCCTGTAGTAGATGTGCTAGAAGTTAATACAATTGGGACTGTCATTGATGAAATTACTAATATTCCCAACGGTAGCCGTTTATTAAATACAAACTTTGCACCAATTAAGAGTACTAATTTTAATATTCTTAGAAGCGATAGCCCTACGGCACCATTGTACAATCAGTTCCAGGTTAGTACACTAGACACTACCGGTATTGCATTTGCAGAGTTGGACTTAATTCAATACGAAACTACATTAATATTTGACAATATTGATGACTTTGGCGATATTATTTATATTCCCGAGCAAGGCACACGTCAATTCCGATTAAAACTAAACGGAGTAAAAACCGGTGGATGGGACGGCGCATTAAGTGCAACTGGGTATATCTACAGCAATCCAAAAATTGCAAATTGGCAACCTGGCACTGATTACAAGCAAGGCGACTTGGTAACCTATAACAATGCAACTTATACAGCACCTATAGATATTGTTGCTAGCCAGAACTTTGCATTAAGCAACTGGACACAAATCAATATTGGTGATATTCAAACAGGTTTACTTCCTAGCTTTGGTCACAATGCACAAGTATTTGAAAATATCTATGACGTAGACAGTCCGCCACAAGATAAGAATTTCCAACTATTCAGCGCAGGTTTAATTGGCTTCCGCGAACGCCCGTTCTTGAGCAATTTAGGAATTAGCGTCCCAACGCAGACTAAGTTCTACCAGGGATATATTAAACAAAAAGGTACAATTGATGCTATCACAGCATTGACTAGTGCAACCTTTGACACGATTGCAGGCAACATCAACGTATACGAAGAATGGGCATTTCAAGTTGGGCAATACGGATCAGTTAATAGTAACCAATACACAGAATTTGTTTTAGACCAAAGTGTATTTTTAACAAACCCTGTGTCACTCACTGCAACTAATAATTACAATACTGGAAACATCATTGTTAATTTAGCAGTAACTGGAAATACCACAACATCAAACGTGTATAATGCTAGTAACATATACAGTACTTCTACCTCATTGTATAACAACAGAGCGAATGTTGCATACTCGTCAGACTTACCTACATCTGGTTACGTAAACTTAGCCGATGTTGATTATCAAATTTTTGATATTTCAACTATTACTGCATTACCTGGTATTGTTGATGGTAATAAAATTTGGGTAGCCAAAGATTTTGGCGGCGGTTGGAACGTATATAGAACTAACGCAACACCATTGACTACAGCAAACTTGAACTATTCATTAGGATCAACTGCACAATTGGTCTTTAATACTACACATAGTTTAACCCAACATGAATTCTTTGTAGTACAAGGATTTAGTAGTGTATATGATGGTTTATATCAAGTTAATAGTATTCCAAATAATACAAGTGTAACAATTACAATACAAAACACCGCAAACATTATTGCGTCGGGTGGTAGTATATCAAGCACTGGTAATATCTTTACATTGCAATCTATGGTAATATCAAATGACGCATCAATTGGCAATAACCCTCCGCCCAACGGTTGGTTAACTAATGATCGTCAGTGGGTAAACACAGATA
>Ga0007882_10000405_pt1 | contig 25368 bp, 24 predicted proteins | sample CryBogCBH12Aug01_FD_71195 | JGI IMG/M metagenome (GOLD analysis project Ga0007882, IMG submission 71195) | Freshwater microbial communities from Crystal Bog, Wisconsin, USA - CBH12Aug09.1 | ecosystem: Environmental > Aquatic > Freshwater > Lake | place: Crystal Bog, Wisconsin, USA | collected... | reverse complement strand
GGTCCGCCGCGTGCCGCTGGCCGGCGCGCTCACGGCCGCCCAAGCCAAACAGCAACTGGAAGACTTGTTGGTCAGCCGCCGCAAAGGCAGCCTCCCGATGCTCAAAAAAACTCCGGACTTCAACTCCTTTGCCGATACCTATCTGGATTTTTATCAACAGGCCAAGGACGCCAAACGCGCTTCCACGATGGAAACGGAGGGATATGCCATCGCCCGTCTCAAAGCTCACTTGGGACATTTGCGCTTGAACCAGATCAAGCGGGTCCATATCGACAGCTTCATCGCCAAGCGGCAAGCTGAAAATAAATCAGCCCGAACGGTCAATCTGGAGGTGACGATATTTCGCAACGTAATGAAGCGGGCCATCGACCAAAAATTGATCGCCCAACTTCCAACGGAAAACTTGCGGCCGCTGAAATCAAAACCTCACAAACGCCAACTGGTGATGCGCGAGCAGATTGATCAGATGCTCACCCTCTGTCAGCAGCCACTCTTTTACAACAGTCGCGTGGCCCAACCCGGCGAGAGCGGACAGAAGCTAACTAACGCCCAGGAATTTTCGGACTACTTGCGACTGCTCTGCTTTTCCGGAGCCCGCAAAACCGAGGCCACCCGGCTGAAATGGTCGGATGTAGATGAGAAAAACCGGCAGCTGACGATTGGATCGGATGGCGAGGTTAAGAACCGCAAATGGCGCGTGGTGGATTTTAACCCGGAACTCGAAAAGGTGCTGACCGAGATGAAGGCCAGGCGGGCGCCGGATTCCGACTGGTTGTTCCCCTCTCCTCGGCGCGGGAAAAATGATCTGCCGGTGAAAGAATTTCGGGAAAGCCTCGATCTGGTCCGTCAAGCGGCCGGCTTGCCCAAATTTGGTTTTCACGATTGCCGGCATTTCTTTATCTCGATGTGCGTGATGTCCGGCATCGACTACATGACCATCGCGCGCTGGGTCGGCCACCAGGACGGCGGCATCCTCATCGGCAAGGTTTACGGCCATCTGTCCAACGAACACGCCAAGCGGCAGGCCACACGGATTGATTTCGGCGGCACCAAGCCTGAAAAGAACCCGACGCCAGCCCTGGCCAAAAAGAAGAAGATTGTCAAATCGGCGGCAGCTCATTCCCCAAACCAGAGCCAGCCGGAATGAGTTGACCCGCCACACAACTGCCGTCCTCCTACCCTCGCCAAATTGGCGAGATACAGAAATCTGGAACTGTTTATTGCTGAAAACCGGTGCCGGCCGGAATCAGCCGGCCGGCCATCACGCAGGCACGGATGCTGTAAAATTTCTCCTCACGTCCCAACACTGCGGCTTCGGATAAAACTCTGGAGGTGGTTTGAAAAGACGCCGCGCTCAGCAAGCTTTCACTCTTTTGAGTTGCCTGGGTTATTCCCAACAGTTGCGGTTTGGCTTCGGCAATCTGACCACCCCGGCTTTCGGCCCGCGCATTAATTTCCTGATATCTTACCCGACTGATCACCTCGCCCCTAATCAATCCCGTGTCACTTGGTCTGGTTATGCTAACCCAACCGGTCATCTGCCGGGCGATGATTTCAAAATGCTTGGGATGAATATTGACGCCTTGGATTTGAAAAATTCTTTGCACTTCATCCACAAGTTGTTCCATGAATTTTACCGGCCCAAAGGCGGCCATGTATTCGTGCGGGTCAGTGGCCCCCTCGGTCAGTCGCCGCCCCGCCAACACCCTGTCCCCGAGGGAGACGATGATCCGGCTTCCCGGCAAAATTTTGTGGCCTTCGCGTTCGCCCGAGTCATTGGTCACCATGAGGAGCGATTCGCCGCGGGCGTTTAATTCCGAGGTGACGATGCCGCCAATCCTGGTGAACGCGGCTGCGGGCTTGGGGCGATGGGCTTCAAACAATGCATTTACCCTTGGCAGGCCACCGGTAATGTCGCCGTTATCCGAAGCGACGCCACCCGTATGAAAGGTTCGCATCGTCAATTGCGTGCCGGGTTCGCCGATGGACTGCGCGGCGATGATGCCGACGGCGGTTCCCACGGTTGCCATTTTGCCCGTCGCCAAATCACGGCCGTAACACCGGGCACAAACTCCCCGGCGGGATTCACACGTCAACACGGTGCGGATTTTAACCCGCACCACGTCGGCCTGCGCCAGCGTCATAACCGCAGCTTCATTTATTTCTCCCCCAACCGCGACCAGCACCTTGGCCGGATTTAAATCCGAGGCGATCGCCTCCATTGCCACCCGGCCAAGCAAAGCGAAGCGAACGCGACTGGCGAACGCGGTGCGGGATTCATCCGCCTGGTGGACCATCACGCGTTCGCGTCCTTCTAGGGTTCCGCAGTCGTTGTCGGCAATCACCACGTCGGTGGCCACCGACACCAGCTTGCGCGTCAGATGGCCGGCGCTGGCCGTCTTGAGCGCCGTATCGCTCGTGCCCTTGCGGGCGCCGTGGCACGAACTGAAAAATTCCAATGCGCTCAAGCCCTCGCGAAAGTTGGCGAGGATGGGGGTTCCCATGACGTCACCGTTGGCCTTGACCATCAGTCCGCGCATCCCGGTGAGCTGCACAATTTGTTTCAGGTTGCCGCGCGCCCCGGAATTTAACATTAGCCATAACGGATTGGGATACCCTTGGGCGTGACGGTCCTTCAGCGCATCCGTGACCAGATTCTGCAACTGACCGGAACAGCGCCGCCACGCTTCCCCGTTTTTTCCTTTTCGTTCGTTGTCGGTAATGATGCCCCTATGAAAATAATCATCATTCGTATTCACCTGTAATTTTGCGGCAGCAATCACCTCTTCCCTTTCAACGGGAATGCGCATGTCATCAATCCCGATGGAAACGCCGGCGCGGGTTGCCGCCTGAAAACCAATCTCCTTGAGATTGTCGAGCATGGTCACCGTCTTCACCGGACCGGCGACCTTGTAGCACTCCCCAATCATGTCGCTGAGGTCTTCCTTCTTCACGGGAGCATTATGAAAACCGAGTTCGGCCGGCCAGATCTCATTGAACTTCACACGGCCAACGGTCGTAATCAGGATTTTCTCGGTGGCGCTGCCCCACGCGGTATGCCGACCATAATCAGGGTTGGCCAATCGGATCCAGCAATGTGTTTCTAGCTTTCGGCCGAGTAATTTAACCGACCAATAGTCGGCGGCCGCCAGCGCCTCTTCCGGTGAGCCGAATAAAGGCAGTTCGCTGCCATTCACCGGCACGGGTTGGGGCGGTTCGATGGTCAAATAATGGCAGCCCAGCACAATATCCTGCGACGGCGTTACGATGGGTTTGCCGGAAGCCGGGGACAAAACGTTGCCGGTTGCCATCATCAAGTGCCGGGCCTCTTGCAAGGCCGTATCAGACAGCGGCACATGCACGGCCATCTGATCCCCATCAAAGTCGGCGTTGTAGGCGGTGCAGACCAACGGGTGCAAGCGGATGGCTTGGCCTTCCGTTAAAACCGGCTCGAAGGCCTGGATGGAAAGCCGGTGCAGTGTTGGGGCGCGGTTGAGCAACACCAGTCGTTCATGCAATATCCCGGCGAGCAGATCCCAGATTTCAGGCGGCTGGCGCTTTATCCACTTTTTGCCTTCGGGGGTGGTTTCGACAAGCTTCAGTTTTTTCAGACGATGGATGAGGAAGGGCTCAAACAGCACCAGGGCCATTTCTTTAGGCAGGCCGCACTGATGAAGCTTGAGTTCGGGGCCGACCACAATGACCGAGCGCCCGGAAAAATCCACCCGCTTGCCCAGCAGATTCTGTCGGAAGCGGCCCTGCTTGCCGCCCAAATTACCTGCCAATGACTTGCGAAGTTGCCGTGTCCATGGGTTGCTGTAGTCCAGTCCGTGATGCCCGTTTTCAAACAAGGCGTCCACGGACTCTTGGAGAAGCTGTTTTTGCCTCTGCAGGATGTGCTTCGGACATAGCCGGTTTCCAAGCATTTCCTTGAGGCGCTCATTTACGAGAATGATTTTTCGGTAAAAATGGTTGATGTCACCCTCGCTGAAATTTCCTCCGGCCAGGGGAATCATCGGGCGCAACCCAGGCGGCAGCACCGGCAAGGCCGTTAACATCATCCATTCGGGTTTTACCCCGCTGTTTACAAAAGCGCGGAACAGTTGCAGCCTGCGCGCCAAGTTTTTTTGCACGTCCAGGCTGCGAGTGTTTTCCAGACGCTCGGTTAAACGATGCGTGGCGGTCGGCAGGTCAACTAGACTCAGTGCCCGTTGGATTGCCCGCCCGCCAGTTTCCACCGTAAAAGATTTTTCGCCGTAGAGGGCAATGTTTTCGAGCAGCTCGTTTTCGGCAAGAATGGCGTTTGGTTCCAACGGGGTGTTGCCGGGGTTGGTGACGAGGTGTTTCTCGTGTCGGATGACGCCTTCGATGTCCTCAACGCTGCGGTCTAAAAGCTGGCCGATGAAACTTGGCCGCCCCTTGAGAAACCACACGTGGCTTACTGGTTCCGCCAGTTCGATGTGACCCCAGCGATCACGGCGGAGCACTGGAGACGTCACCTCGGTATTGCATTTATTGCAGACAGTTCCGCGATGTTCGATCCCACGATAGGCCCGACAGCGACACTCCCAGTCGGCTAATTCCCAATTGGTTTCCCACATGAAAAGGCGCGCACCGTCAACGCGACCGAAAATGTCTTCACAAAACAAACCGTTCTTTGCTGGTTTAATTGATTTTCCGGCGATCACTTCGCTGGAGGTGACTGCGCCCGAAGACCGATTTCGAATGGCTTGAGGGTCCGCAACAGCCAGCAGGATTCCTGCATCTGATTTCAAATTGTCAGAAACAGGCGACAGCGGTGGCAATCGTCGGTCCTTCATAAAAATTTTGTGGATAAAAGTCTGCGCGCAAAGCGACCCAATCCGCAAGATATTTCAAAACGATCGATTCATGCGCTGGCAAAAAAGGTTTGAATGCCTTGGCACGCCCGGTAGATGATGATGACGATGAACAGCGAAACAGACGCCGAAGGATTCTTGCTGGGATTCGTATTGATTTGGACGGAACGTGCCCCGATCGGTCGCTATGGCTACCTCGCTCCATTCCACGCTTATGATTCAGCGCCATTGGTTCTGTTCTTTGACGAAAGTTCGCTTGCCAGTCAAACCGAGCGAATCGCCAGCGGAGCGGTGGTCCGATTCCAAATCGGGAACAGCGGCAATCAGGCCAGAGCGTGCTCGGTCCAAGTTGAAAATTATGACGCCTGTGAAGGTCTCGCCTTCAACGATTTTGACGTTCACTATGGAATGCCGGGCTGCGCCAAGTTTCTAGTTCAGGAACCGGAGAGGCCGTTTTTTGACGCCCTGAAAAAACACTTTTGTTCCGAGCTTTTGGATCAAATCAAAGAGGAGTTCGAGCAGTATCCCAATGACTTTCGCAGTCAGGCGCCATATTTGATCGCCCAGCAGTTAAATTCCATCTGCCAAGGGCAGCTGATTTTCGATCCAACCTTGTTTGCCTCGGTCAAATTGCGCGCAGTCACCCGGATGCTGTTAAAAAAGAATCCTCGCGGTGGCGAGTTGCGGTTCCTTAATCGCTTGCTGCTGGAGGATGGAATTTGCAGTGAACTGCCCGACGCCCCGACGCTAGCAGATATATCCACCAGAGTTTTTCGCGGAACCATGGGTGATTATGAAAGCAGCGATAAATTTATGGTTCGGGTTCAATCGGATTTGGACAACGCTGAAGCTGTTTTCTTCCGGCACTGTTTTCCCAATGAATCATTTATCCCGCGCATCGGTGCCCAGGTGGAATGCCGAATTCTTAAAACACAATTTCCAGATCCTTTGAGAGGGGCGGCTATGGTGGCCTACGACATCTGGCAGATTGCGCAGACGAGTCCTCCGCGAGCTGAAATATCACCTGAATATTTAGGGGAATTAATTCGCAGGCTGGAAGAACAGGTTTTGACTAGGCCCCAGCAAGGCGAAATCCTGACGGTTGCGGTTAACACTCCAGTCAGCGGTTTGCCCGGGCCGCCCCAGAAGGCGGGTGGTCGCACCGCCAAGTCGAGCAGCGGTCTTTGTTATAGCATCAATACCCGCAAGCTCATTTTGCCAAACGGCATGCGCATTGACGTGCCGATAAAGCACGCCACCGTTTTGAACATGTTGATGGCCAAGGTTCCCGGAAAAAGTTCCGAGAGAATTTCCGAATTGAAATATGCCAGGGTAGCTCAGCTATTCGAGAAAGGGAAATCCGATGAAAAAATCGCCGAGCTGGAAGAAAAACTGCGGACTCGAGAGATTACCCAATCCCAATTTGAGTCCGGGCAACATGAATTAAAATCTGCGCTGAATAAACTGCATGCACAAATATTGGCTGACAATCATTTTGCCACCGATCGGGCCAACGATTGGAAGCGACAGTTTCAGAAGTTTCTAAAACGCAATGACCTCAATATTAAGTCGTTGATCAAGGCTCGGAAGGGCAGCTATGGCCTTGGAGACGGTTGGGATGCCGAGAAAATGGTCAAAGGTGACGGCGAGGCTGGCCGGATTTAACTCCAATAGCTTGGTTTTTGAGCCGGTTTTGAGCCGGTTTTGAGCAGCTGAATTTTGTTTGCCTACGCTGGCATGGGTGCAATTCTTAGCTCCCATTTAAAGTGCTCGATCGAAAATATCCTCTTTGTTTAAAGGTCTTTTAGCGCATTTCCCCCGTTCGTCTTTGCCGTCGGATCAGGCGGGTTCTCAGACTCTGATTTGAGCGATTCTCAAATCACACCTGCACATTTTCATAAGGTGTAAGGCGAGGGCGAGCCCCAAGACAAGCCCAGGCGCCAAACTACAAATCATGGACTCCAAAACAGCGGAATCCGTGCCCAAGCTCATTTCATTCAACAAGTTTTTGGAAGAAATGGGCGTGACGAGCACGACAGGATGGAGATGGAGAAAAAGGGGGATCATCGAGACGGTGAACATATACGGACGCCTGTATGTGGCCACGGATGTCATCGAGCAATTTCACCGGCGGGCTACTGCTGGTGAATTTGCCAAGGAAGTCAGTCCCCAAAAGGCAGAGCAATCCGCCGCAGTTAAAGCCGGCATAAGGTGCCGGGTGTCGGTCGCAGTTCAACCTCAACAACAATAAAAAACTAAATCAATAAACTATTATGAAAATTACATCATTCTGGAACATCATCGCGTTAGCAAATCAAGATCAACAAAAGTTCAAATTGATTCAGAAGCATGCGCATTTGTTTGAAAAGGAAATGGACGAAGTTAAGAAACCCAAAGAAATGTTCTTAGTATTTGTTGGATGGGAATACCATGAGATACAAATGCGCTGCCGTCAGTTGGGCCAAGTGTTGCGGGCTCTCAATCCGGACGAAGTCAAAGCCTTCGAAGCCCATTTCGCGGCATCCCTTGAGCTTGCCAACAACGCCAGCATTCGACAGGCAGCAGAAATTCTATTTGCTCGGAAGTTGAGCGAACTAGAGTTTCTGACCTACCGCACCGTTTTGGTTTCATGCGGTGAATCGGTATTTAAACATTGCACGAAGGATCCGGCCAAGCTGTTTTTTCTGCAATTGCGCGCGCTAAATAATGTTTACTTCACGGTTTACGGGCGCATCGCCAGCCACGTTTATAAAGAAAAGACTGGGCTGGAGTTAGTTCGTGATGTGACGCGCAATAAGCACCAAAAGAACTCGGCGCTCTCAGCAAAAGATGCCCAAGTGCTGCAGCAATCTTACATGGCGACAAGCAACCAATCTCGCAGTAATAAGGGTGTGAAGCAGGCGGCATTGGATGACTTTTGGATGGAATGCTGCAAGACATGGGGCGCAATGGATTTAGATTCCTATCAGCCTTACAAGCTGCCGCTAGAATATGAATTCACGGTGCAAACCGAAGCAGATGCAAACAAAGTAGCGGCTCGGGTCAGTCAATCAAAGGACTTCACCTTCAACATTGGCATTGTTGATATCCCTGGCTACAAAACCTACCGAGTCATCTGCCGCACAGAAAAGCAACTAGCCAGCGCTTCTGACCTAGCCAACTGGATCGAGAAAATGGACGACATCATGCTTGAAATGGGCTGCGATAATGGTGCTTGGGGGTTTGGTGCATTCGACTTCGAGCCTGTTCTCAGTGAAGAACGTTTAGCCGAACTTGAAGAGCTTGAAGCCGAAGAATCTGAGGCTGAGCTAAATTGACAGACAGTTGGTAAATGGGTGCGCCCCGATTATGGGGCGCACCCACTATTTTTTTCGACATGGTTAAATCCGTGTCGCTTCGCCGCAAAGGAATGACTCAGGATACCTCCTTCTTATCCTGCAAAGAATCAGCGCAATGCTGAAGGAGATGCTAGAAAGCCAGGGCGTAATCTCGGCCGAAGCATCCCACAGATACGAGACGGTCAAGGCCAATGCCGACAGCAAAGTGCTGCCGGTGGTCACTAACTAAACTCAAACCTCAACTAAACGCTAATACTATGACTAAATCGAAAACTAACACCGTGAAAACCGAAACCGTGGCCGCTGTTGCCGCCACCAAAGCCAACGAAGTTCCCACTGTGTCGCCAAATGGCGAGACCGTGGTTACGCCCGAGTCCAAGCTGCAACTCAAGCAGTGCGAAGATACCATTCGTCAGAATGAAGGTTCACTGTTCTCGGTGGGCCGCAACCTCGGAAAAATCAGCTCGGAGGGCCTCTACAAGGCTGCCGGGTTCACCGAGTTTGCGGTCTACACCAAGGAACGCTGGGGCATGAGCGATAAATACGCTTACCGCCTCATCAAGGCGGCCAAGTGCCTCGACACGCTCACCAGCCACGAAACCACCGGCACCTGGGTTCTGCCTCGCAACGAATCCCAAATCCGCCCAATCGCTCAGCTCAAGGAAGAGCAATGGGTTGTCACTTGGGAAAAAGTGATGGCCAAATTTGGCAATCAACCGTTCACCGCCGAAGATGTGAAGCTGGTGATCAATCCCGACCTCGCCAACACCGACGAAGCTGATGGTGACGATGAAGCTGCCGAACCCAAGACCGAGGAAGTGTCGGCCAAGAAGCTCCAGAAAAAGCTCATCAAGATCGACGAGATTGTAAACAAGGCCCTGGCGGAAGAAATCGCTGCCAAGGATTACCGCAAGATTCTCGAGCGCATCAAAAAGCTTATCGAGAAATCCACGGAAAAAGCTGAACAGCCAGTTGCTACTACGCCGGCAGAACCTGTAGCGGCTGTGGAAACTGCACAGCCTACGGTGCCAGCAGCTCCGGCTCCGGCTCCGGTTGCTACGCCTGCTCCGGCGGCGGCTCCTGTGGCTCCGGCTGCACCCGCAGCGCCGGTGAAAACCAAGAAAACCAAGGCCGCTAAAGCCGCCTAGTCCAAAACCGGAGGTGCTCGATGTAAAACCGGGCACCTCCACTTAAACCAAACATATAAACTCCAAATATTATGAAGAAGAATAAGCTGCCAGAACTAGTCACAGAACTACTCCAATACGATGATTGCATGTCGGATGATTTGCGCAGGGTCGAGGAAGATTACATCAAATACGGCAGCCTGCCGAGGTGGACTAAAGAAGTCAAAACAGATGCATGGATCGGAGCCCTGGATGCGTTAAACAACCTCGAAAACGTAGACGCCGCAGATACTGAGATGGTGCGTGTCTACATGTATCGACATCTGGCTGAACTCTACGTTCGCCAGGTCAAAAGAAAGGCTGCCAAATTAGCCAGGAAGCGCACACAAGCCCGTAAGGCTCAGGTTGGTCAAACCAACAAGGATAATAGCGTGCAATTGAAGGAATCAACCATACGTCGGCGCGCCAAAGTTCGGGGTTTGAAGCTGGAAAAGCAACGCCACAACCCAACCAATCCCAAGTATCGCTTATATGACCCGTTGAAAAACCGGGTCGTTTACGGAGGCAATCAAACGGCCTATCGGGCGACGTTGGTACAATGCGCTAAATACATCAACCCCGAGGCCGTGGAAGCTGGCCAGGTGTTTAACCCCAAGCATCACAAACGCATGATTAAACTTGTCGTTAAGCGTTTCGGACATCTGGAAAAGCTGTCGGTCAGGGAAAATCCGGCCGATATGCGCCGCCATGGAACCAAGCATGACCGAGTTCGTGCGGCGACAGGCATCCAACGCTAAAAAACCACGGAGGCGTCTGGCGAAAGCTGGGCGCCTCCAACTCAAACTAAATAAATTAACCAGCAAAACGTATGGGATACTTCTCAAATGGAACATCAGGAGCATACTATCAAGACGACTACTGTTTTCGTTGCAAACACTGGCGCCTAGACGATACCGGCACTGAAGGTTGCCCGGTTTGGGACGCGCACCTGATTCACAACTACAGTGAATGCAACAAGGCTGACAGCATCCTTCACTTCTTCATTCCTAGGAACGGCGTCAAAAATCTGGCGTGCACCATGTTCATCAGTCGAACCAAGTCCAAACGCACCAGAAAATAATAATCAAGAAGCTGCACCAGTGCTCATGATGGGGCGCTGGTGCAGTCCCCCGACTATACAAATCCAATGCCCCTCAAGATATCCAATCCCCGAATCAGCACCGAGCTCGTCCAAGAACTTATCGACGAACCAGCCTATAGCAACATCAAAGCCTATAGCGCTACTCACGGTTTTCTACTTCGTATTATACATTTCCAGCGTGACCAGGAATATGCATACATTGCGGCCAAGACCATCAAGGAGCAGTTCAGCAACTATGGGGTAAAATACAAACCGTGTCTGGATGCCCTAGTTCGACATGCTATAGTTGACATCGACCGGCAATACATCGTCGGCAGCAAGAACCGGGGATACCGATTATCTGAAAAGGGAGTGCGCTTGATGACTGCGGGGGAAACTCAATATCTGCGCAAGGTGTTCAGCGATGCCCAGCTGAAGCGCCAGATACAGAAGCGGGCCAGCTATCATCGTACAAGTGGCAAAACATATAAAGACGACTTTTTAGAATACATTTCGCAGGCTCGGATGCGCTATCAATACAAAGAGCACGCTGTAAATGGCATCGAGCAAGCAGGCTGGCCGCAACTGACCAAGCTCGACGCATTGACTAGGTTGGCAGATTTCAGTGAGCGAAACTTTGTGGATCTCAAACACAATGATAGCGACGGAAGAGTTTATAATGAGATGGTGGGAATGAAGAGTGAGCTCAGACAGTATTTCAGCATTCGAGATCTGCATTACCGTTTCGTGATGGATATACGCAGCTGTCATCCGCTCTTTCTGGCGCACTACCTGGTACATCGCGCAAAAGGCAGGGGATGGCAGACTCATCACCCGCTGTTGCCTGGAGCTCATCAAAAGACCATTGTTGAGATTGATTCGGCGGTTAAACGCGAGCGCAGCGAGCGTTTGTCATTATCTAATTCTACCATTACCACCTCTCCTCCATCTGCTCCCATTCCCAACCTTCCCTCCAGCACCCCTACTACTAATCTTCCATCCTTCCAATATGATGGTGGGAATTCGGACATTCTGGCCGAACTGGAACGTTGGAATGGCATCTTCAGCGACCCAGATACTGACCCCAAGGCCGTTTTGATTCGTGAACTGGGCTATACGCGGGAAGCTGCCAAGGCCGCTTTGAACCAGACGATCAACGGCAGCCGGCAATACAAACGGTTCGTCCGGTGGTTCAATACGAACTTTCCACAGCTGCACAATGTTTGGGCGCGCACCGACAGCGCTACGGTGGGCAATGAAATAGCTGCCTATTACGAGACTCGGCTGATGCAGGACATGGATTTGTATCGTCTGGCCGAACGGTTGGGCCTGCATCTGACCTACGAATATGATGGCTGCGGGGTAATGTGCCGCGAAGATGATGTCGAGGTGCTGGCGAAGGTCCAGCAGCTGATTGCCCATGTGCAGGAGCGCAGCGAACGACTATGGGGCATTCGGCCGGTAATTGTCGTTAAAACGGCCACTGGTGAACCGGTGAACATTGAAACGGCACCGGCGGAAAGGCGGACGGCTACGCGTGCTCGACAGCGCGCAAACCGAGCCACCCGCACTGTTGTTTCTGCGTCTCGGCGTTCTTCAGGTCGTTCCGTACGCCCAGGTCGTAGGCTTCGCGGATCGTCTCGGCCATCACGCTCTTGAAATCGTTGCGGCGTATCGGTTCCTGCTTTCGACTGCTGGCAAACCGGTTGTATAAATCAAAGGCTTGGCCCACCGTCAATATGCTGCCCGGATGCGGTTCCAACAGTTTGCCGGCGAACACACGGGCGAGCCTTTGGTGCAGCTCGGGACCGTGGACGCGTTCGTGCTGGCTATCCACCGCAAAGAACGCGGTATCGGCCTCTAAAAGCGATTTGGCGCGGTTTACGACGCTCTTGGTCACCACGTCGGAGCGGAATGTGTGGAATACATTGGCCAGATGACCTTCGCCACTTACCTCGCTGGCACAACGAGCAAGCAACGCACGGTAAAGGTTGCCCAGCTTTGCGTCGGTGGTGGCATGATATAGTTGGTCGGACGGATCGTAATAGTAGAATTGCAGTTCGTCGGCATGATAGATCACACGATGCCCCAGTGATTCATCGCCACCCAGGCACGCGGCGAAGAAATCAATGTTTTGTGTCAACGGCGTGCTGACGGCCAGACCGCATGAATCCCTGCCTGATTGTTCGAGAAATGGACTGCCGAAAACACGCGCCTGCAATGGATACTTGCTGCAAAACCACTGATTGGCCGTTTTATGTTGTTCCGGCCACGGTGATGGAGCAATGCCCGGGGTGCGTTGATTTATACGGGAGGGATTTGCCAGGTTGAGCATGATGATTGATTACGTCGGTCCCATTCGCGCAGGTGGTCGTCCAATGGCTTGGTGAGCTGCTGGCCGGAGAACGAACGTAAAAACTGCAAACGCCATTCGCTCTCCTGCCATCGTTTTCTCAGCTCACGCAGTTCATCCTGCTGGCGTTCCTGCGGGCTCATAATTTGCTAGGATGCCGGTCAATTGCATGGTGCCGGGCTTGCGAATGTCACGCACACGAACAAGCGGATAGCTGTAGTCCTCACGGCGGCTGGTAGTGACGTGTTCGATTTCAACTTCGACATCCATGTTCACCAGTTGCTCAAGGTCGAACGTGCCACCCGAGGCATCAGCGAACACCTGCTTGCCGAGCAGACGGGTGAGCACGTTTCGGAGGTCGCTGCCCGGATTCAATTCCAGGCGGTACTCGGCTTTGGCCAGGTTTTGCAGCTTGGTTAGCGAAGGCACCTGCACCTCGAACAGCAGGCGTAAGGATTCGACGGCACCGTCCAGACGCTCGACGTTCAATTTGCGAACGCTGGCGATCTTGGCCCGGTATCGGCCTTCCGGAATGCGAAAGTTGGCTTCGCGCGGAATGGCTACCACGAGCTGTTTGCTTTTCGGAATTAGCATGACGCACCTCCATGGTTTGAGGGCGTTGCGGTTGATGATTTGCAGCCAGCCACAGATGGGCGTTCGGCGAATTGTATAACTGTCATAATGTTCCTATATGTTTATGCGCTATTGAGCGGGTTTATTTCGCCGCAAGCACCAAGCAGGAACACGTGCCGGATTTTTGTTGTGATTCTGGTTTTTAAGCGCGTGGGCTGTTTTGATGCCCGCGCTCTTCCAGTTTTATCTGTCGGAAGAGGAGCTTATGCAGCTCTATAGTAATTATAGGAAATCTAGGGTGTTTTGTCAATGCATGCAACTGACCACCAGACCCTCCTAGTGCCGATAAGTTAGTCTCGCCAAATTGGCGAGAGGCTGCCATCCATCACTGTGGTATCCCCAAGGAGATATGGACGGAGATCAAAGCTAAAAATCAGCCTGATGTTAAAGTTTGTGGCTAAGCAACAAGTGCAGCTCTGTTTATGGGCTGCGCTTTTTATTAAATTCGTCGGGGAAGATGTCGCAGAGCTGGATCTTCAGTTTGTTCAACAGGGTTTCGAGCTTGTTCAGAGTCAGGTGGTGCTCGCCCTTTTCCACGCGAAATAGGGTCATAGGAGAAACTCCGGTCTTTTTGCTGAACTGAACATACGACAATTCACCCCGGGCTTTTCGCAGGTATTTCGAAAGTTGACCATCAAGACTTTTTCTCACCCAGCGAATTTGACAAACAAAGCATACCGCATGTGATACGCTTTGGCTTGACAGTGAAACGCAGGCGGGAGCAAAATTACAAAATTAAGGCCGTTCGAGGTTTTCTTGATGGTCTTAACGAACGCCTGTAGAAAGCGAAATACAGACATTACCCCGCATGTACAACGTGGACAGATTGTTGGGCATTTTGTGAAGTATGCCGCCCCCATCAGCCTGGTTGTGGTTTTCGGAGTGATCTAGTCAAATGCCAAGTTTTATGTCGAGTTGCTGTGGTCTGAAAAACTTAAAATCTAATTAAAGACTGACTCAAACAACCACTACGCTTTATGAAAAATCGCAATGCTTTACATCTTAGTATTTTGATCCTAGCGGTAGCTGTGGCCTGTTCGTTTTTTTGGCATTTTTTTTGGTCTGAACCCGAAAAAGCAGCCGAACGGTTGGCGAACAGCATCTCAGGCGAAATCAAGAAATTATTTAATTTAACACCTCAAATAAACATCAACGAACGTGTATTCATAAATCAAGTTTCACCGATAGCAGAACTTGCAACCGCTACAATGCCGATATCCATTGATTCGACCTACACATCAACTTGGCTTCACAGCACAAAAACTATTTCCATGACTGGCAGTTACATGGTTAAAGCCGGATTCGATTTAAATCGAGGCTTTTCAATTAATATAGACTCCAAGAGCCAAAAAGTTGTCGTTATGTTGCCGCCACCAGAAGTTTTGTCCTGTGAATTAAAAACAGAAGACATAACTGACCAGCATGGAGGATTAATAAATTGGTTGTATCCGCAAGATCACCAAGCGGCTTTGGAACAAATGACAAGAGAAGCAAAAAGTAAGGCGTTAAGTGCAGACCTACTAAACCAATCTAAAGAGGAGCTAGAAAAGCGAATAAAAGCATTCGCCATACAACAAAACGCTTCGATTGAGTTTGTTTATGGCGACCAGTCTAAAGTGGGAACAATATTTAAACCGGTAAACTCTGATAAAAATTGAAACTAGTTGCTGGGTCTGCCCATTTGGTTGCCAGTGTAATTTTATCTGCCCTATCAAAGCGGGCAATAATACGCACCGCATGTGATACGTCTTGGTTGACTTCAAGTCTCAACGGAATCAAAATTGTTTCGTGAGTCGACCTCGAAGAAAACCAGCAGATTTGCATAAAAATCTGCCAGTTAACACAATACGCACACCTTCCCCAAGTCCACCTGCCTGGCCAGCCCCTCAAACGATGGGTTTTGTGCGCCCTGTTTTAGCCTTCCTTGTAGCTTTTGCTGCCGACGGTTTTCAATTTGTAATTCCTCCGCTTTGGTGGCTAGCGGACGGATTTGCCTTTGTCTCGCTCCTGTTTGTTTTTGGCTTACGATGGCAAATTTTCCTGTCGCTGCTTGTGGAAGTAATTCCAGGTATTGCGCTTTTTCCGACTTGGTCAATTGCGGTAGTAGCCATGCTAGCTAGTCAAAATTCAAATAAATCAAACGGGACATAATCGGCAGGCTTTTAAAATGATAGGAAATTACTTACACATCCACCGCTACAAACCGGGATTTTTCGTACGCAATAGCTGAATTGCTGTTCAAAAAGTTCGGAAGCTATGCCAAGGGATTTGCCTTTCATCGGATAGTCCTTTCGTTGTGTTCCAGGCTAGCATATCAATTAGCAAAGTAATGATTGCAAGGGGGCGCACCATGCGTGGGAACGCGGCACGAACGAGAACACCAACTGGCTCATCCACCTCACCCAGCGGCAATGCTCCCGCATTGCCGAACAGTTGAACAATCGTGCCCGGCTAAGACTAGGCTTTAAGTCGCCCAATGAAGTCTATTACTAAAAACACCCTCTTTGTCGCACTAAAAATGTGAAACTAAACGTTTCGGTCATTTGGAATCTGGCATCTTGGCCAGTTTGTGGTCCTGATATAATCAGCAAGAATGTCTCGGCCTCTCTTGTTGCCATATTTTTTTGCCTTTCGATTCCACCACTCACAGCCCGGATGCGGAGTCGCGATGACCGGAATGGAAACAGTCTCGTTGCTATGAAAATTGTTGTGTGCAAGGCTGGATAGGAAAATGACAGCGGTAGGTTTGAGCGTTTCGTAATGCGCTCGAAACGCCTCGTTTGCGATTTCGACGTCTTGTGGTGTGACAACGAGTGAATCACCCGTAAATGCAGGTCGAAGGAAGAAATTGTAGAACGCAATGTCATCTGCAACGCGAGTGTAGTCGTCGTAATCCGGGCCGAACTGATTAATCTCTAAAAATGAATTCCGCCAGATTGAATGCGCCTTGTTTGAAAATCTTTCGGCTCTGGAATTTTCAATAATCTGAGCGGTGCTGATGTAATAAAGCTCGTCAACAGATAGTGTGCTGCTGTTTCCCGAATACCAGGCCTCTGGAGACGTATCCAGCTCGGAATCGTCTGGAATGTAGTGACTCTCTCCTATAAGTAATAGCGAGGGAATATCCGTGCTTGAGTAGTTCTTACCGACGTATGGTTTCATCGTCGGGTATTGTTTGTAAATGCTCATATTTTTGAGCGGCTAGAAACGCCTAACGTAAAAGTCTGAGCCACCGCCGACTCGCGACGTGAACCGCGCCAGCGGAACGGACCGTGCCACCGGCGGTCCACTCTGGCGAAATTATATATCTCACAACTTTGCGCGCGGCCGGCGAAGGCCCTACGCGGGACAGAGGAGCAATCGGTTTCAACGGTAGGGGAAAGCAATTAAGCCTCATGCGCTGGCGGGCTATCCCCTCCTCTTATCCGAATTAGCATCAGACAACCTGCGACAATTCAAGTCTATATTAGTCCAATGACATAATTTTCTTCATATCATCCTTGGTCAGCATCGGTGAAGTATGAACAGCCGTGTCAATTGTCGCCTTTAGAATCTGCCCTAGAGTCGAAACCAGAATACCTAATATGTAAATTGGAATACAGACGATAACACCTAGTATGAGGCCTTCGAGAGCAAGTTGGCCAGACTGTGTACTATCAGCAACATGAAATCCCATCAACGCGATTACCAAACCGATAATAACCCCTATTCCCTTGATAGTAGAACCCAAACCAGTAATGGTATGAGCTACGGTATAGGCGTCGGAATATCGAGAAATTACGCCTCGCTTGCCAACTAATAGCTGTTGGGTTGATTGGGTTGTATTTGGCTTACTCCGTGACTCACTCAACTCTGGTGGTGGTGCTGAACCATCACGACCAGTGCCACAACTCCAACAACTATCGAAGTTATCTTCGCACTGTTCCTTGCATTTGGAGCAATTCCACATAAAGTGTCCTTTTGGCAGGGCTAAGTCGGCTAAATTTATTATAGTTAAGTTTTTACCGTCTAAAGCTATTGGTTTATTTACATTTGGCACCTTGCCACAAGCCTTGTCAAGCGCTTTTAACTCTATGGGCCACCTGCGGCCATTGGTGTGGGCGATAAAGCATATGAGGAACCAGCTTCGCAGCGAAAGCTAAAACCCAACCCGAACCAATTAACCAATAACCCATCCTCTCGTAATTGTCTGCCAAAAAGCTCGCCAAGTTGCCTAACGGTGAAAGTACGCATGTTGAAGTTGTTAGCGCGACGCTTTAATTGACAGGGCCAGGGTGGAGTGGTGGGGCAAATTATCGACTTCAAGCCCGCCGCAGAGACATTACCAGGTGTGTGAAGGACACTTTTTCATTTTTTAATCGAATAGAGTCAGAAAAAGTGTCCACCACTCCACCCAATTTTCAGTTTAGACCGCCCCCAGCCCCCTCGCATTAGCAGCATCCATATTGAGGTATAATAACTTGAATCCACGGCTTGGGCTTCGGCTCGGGGCACGCGATTCAGGGGCGGGAGGGGTGTTTGTCGAGGCTACGGCAAACATCTCTCCCGCCCACCCCCGCAATCACTTCAGCCCGGGGAATTTAGCTATCTCACCCCAAACAACGAAAGGAACAGCAATATGATCACACTCGAAACCAACTACAGCAAAAAGATCGGCTTGCCCGGTTACAGCAGCCATCAGTTCAGCATCACCCTCAAATCGGAATTAAGCGACATCAGTCAGGTCGAAGCGGAAAGCGCCCGCCTGTATGACGTGCTCCAGAACAGCGTCGACAGCAACATCCAGCAGGTTGGATTCCTGCCCAATGAAGCCAAACCCAGCACGAACGGCAATGCTCACACCAACGGCAACGGTCATCATCGGTCCATCAAGCCTGTGGAAGAAACGTGGAAGTGTTCACCGGCTCAAAAGGACCTCATCCTCAAAATCACAGATGAAAACAAACTGGATAAAACGAAGGTGGATCAGCTCGCGCAGGATCGATTCGGCAAAGGCGTGAAGCAGTTGAACAAACTCGAAGCGTCTGGACTCATCGAAGAACTGCTCGAACAGACGGGCCAAAGCAAACCTCGCAGTCAACGGTTTGCCCGAGGAGGTGCACGATGATTGCTACCAGCAACAACGGTCACGCCAAGACCGTTGAACCGGACATCGTCAGCATCTTGCAGCAGACAGTATCGGCCTCACGATTGAACTGCTGGCTGCAATGTAGATTGAAATTCTACTTCCGCTATGTGCTCAAACTCACCAAGCCCAAGACAGCGGCGTTACACTATGGTTCGGTGCTGCATCTGGTGTTGCAGCAGTGGAACTTGAACCGCTGGCGCAAGCAGCCGTTTGACCTGGAGCGATTACGTCAGGTGTTTGATAACGGTTGGGCGGATCAGCAGCAGATCGAATGGGACGGTGAAGAAGCTGCTCAAAAGGCGTCGGCCTGGTCGGTGTTGGAACGCTACTTCGCCGAGACTCCCATCGGTGGCAACGAACTGCCCGAGGCCGTCGAAGTGTCCGTTGAAGCCGACCTGAGCCATCACGGATTGCCAGTGCTCATCGGCGTGCTGGATCTGGTTCGTTCTGGCGGGCGCATCGTGGACTTCAAAAGCACGGGCAAGACTCCGGACAACGAATCGGCATTGCATCAAAACGGGCTGCAGCTGGATTGCTATAGCATTCTCTATCGCGAAGCAGCTGGTAAACGCGAAGGCGGTCGTGAACTGCATCATCTGGTGAAAACCAAGGTGCCCAAGGTCATCGTCACTGAAACCGGCCCGATGCAGGAACATCAACGCACGCGGTTGTTTCGCTTGATGGAAAACTACGTCGAAGGACTGGAGCGTAAAGACTTCGTGCCAGCCATCGGTATGCAATGTGCCGGCTGCGAGTTCCGTAACGAATGCGCTAAATGGTCAGGATATGAAAATCCAACACATTGACGGCATGGTGAGCAAGCTCCTGCCGGTGCTCAAAAACCCTGAACAGGCCAAGGTCATCCTGCAACGCTATTGGCGCGAACGGATGGCCTTGGTCTGGGAGGTAGCGGACGTGCATCGGGCAGCCAACGAACGGGGACGCGCAGTGAACAAAGGTGAAGCCGCTGAAGTGCTGCAAGTCCTCCATCGGCAACACAACCCGCAACTTGGCCTGCGCTGGAACGATCTATGGGAACACCTGGATCTGTATCAGCCGGGGCGAGCCTTGACCCGATCGGAACTTAAACACTTCGTCGAACGGGACCAAATCACCGTAGCGAAGTAAAACCAACCATAACCCCCCGAGCCGGAGGCCATGTGCTTCCGGCTCTTTCATTTTGAAAGGAAATCACTATGCCAAATTGGTGCAGCAACGAACTGCGCGTATCCGGTCCTGAAGCCGACCTGACACGATTCAAAGCGCAGGCAAACGGCTTCAATCCATGGAATGTGCCCGGCCCCAAAGACAAACCCTGTCCGCTGAACTTCCACAGTCTGGTTCCAGTTCCTGAAAACATCTTGAAACTTGGCTACGCAAATGCCGGCCATGATTGGGAAGTGAAACATTGGGGTGCGCGTTGGGGTGCCTGCGACGTGGAGATTGTGGATGGTGACGCAGAATACATCCTCTATCACTTCGACACGGCTTGGGGACCAGCCGTTCCATTCATACAAAACGTCCGCAAACAGTGGCCATCGTTGACGTTCATTTTGGACTACGACGAACCGGGCAACGGGTTCAAGGGCATCTGCAAAGGCCACGGCGAACATTTCGACAACTACAGCATCGATTATTAACCATGAAGCCTTACACGCCCCATGAGTTCAAAGTGATGCTGGTACGCGAGTGTGAACCCGTGAGCCAAATCATGGATCAACCCGAACTCGTCGCTCAATACTGGCGCGACAACATCCCACGAGCCGACTGGTATGACCCCATGAAAGAAGCGTTGGTGGTGCTGGTTCTCAACACCCGCAAACGCATCATCGGGCACAATCTGGTGGCTTTGGGCAGCTTGGATACTTGCCCAGTAACGGCCTTGCACGTCTTCCGGCCTGTCATTGCCGTAGCGGGTGCTTCGCTCATCCTCGTTCACAATCATCCATCTGGTTCAGCCGATCCATCCGAAGCTGATATTCGGGTGACGCGCGATTTGATGCGTGCCGGCCAACTGCTCAAGATTGAACTGCTCGATCACGTCATCATTGGCCTGAACGAGCATAAAAGCTTGCGTAGCCTTGGTTATCTTCATTGAGGTCATTGCCCTCATCCTCCACTTGCCGGAAGCGCAATGAGCTTCCGGCTTTCTCTTTTAACCCACAACCAAGAATATAAAATGAACACACTCACCGAACTCCCATCAACCACCCTCTACTACCGCGAAGGCTCAAGCGACAAGGTTTACCAGTGCCGGGTTGAACCGGCTGGCGAACGCTACGTCGTCAACTTCGCGTATGGTCGTCGAGGTGGAACATTAAACACTGGCACCAAAACCAATGTGCCCGTGGATTTTGACAGCGCCCAACGCATCTTCGACAAGCTCATCAAGGAAAAGAAGGCCAAGGGCTACGCTGAAGGCCAGGACGCCACCCCGTATCAACACAGTGACCAGCAACCGTCCGGCATGCTTCCCCAATTGCTCAACAGCATGGAGGAAGATCAGGTGTTGAACCTGATCAATGACGACAACTGGTGTATGCAAGAGAAGCAGGATGGTCGGCGGCTCATCGTGCGCAAGCGTGGTCAGGACATCACCGGCAGCAACAAGAAGGGCAATACCGTCGGTTTGGCTCTTCCCTTGTTCCATGTCGTGAAGCTGTTTGATGCCGACGTGACCATTGACGGCGAGAGCATCGGCGACAACCTGTATGCTTTTGATCTGCTCGAACTCGACGGCGTGGACATTCGCAGCTGGCCCTATCGCGAGCGTTTGGCAGCGCTGATGAACCTGTTGTTCAGTGTGCAGCAGACCGTCATCAAGCTCGTCGGCACCGCGTTCACCACCGAACAGAAGCTGGCGATGGTCAAGGAACTGCGTGAAGGCAAACGCGAAGGTATCGTGTTTAAGCAAGTGTGGTCGGCCTACACACCCGGTCGCCCTAACTCCGGTGGCAATCAATTGAAGCACAAGTTTGTCGCCACACTCAGTGCGCTGGTGTCCAAGGTAAATCAGCAACGTAGTGTCGGAATCAGTCTGTTGGGTAAATGCGGTTGGCAAAACGCCGGCAACGTCACCATTCCCGCCAATCAAACCATCCCTCGTGTGGGTGAGATTGTGGAAGTGCGTTACCTCTACGCCTTCCCCGAAAGCGACATCCTGTTCCAGCCGGTTTACCTTGGCAAACGCGATGATGTGGATCCGGGCGAGTGTCACATCCGCCAGCTGAAATACAAACCCACGGACAACGACGAAGAATAATCTCTCGCCAAATTGGCGAGAGTTCCTCCGGCCGGTCACATCCCCAGTGGTGTGGCCGGCTTCAACTTTAACAACCCAAGGAAAAATATAATGAATACCGAAATCATGCTCCCCGTGCCGGAGTTGAAACAGGCGCTCGGTGGTCTCAACAAACTCATTGGCCGGAAAACCACCCTACCGGTGCTCGGATGTCTCCGGGTCACCCGTCAGAAGAACGGCTTCGTCACGCTGCAAGGCACTGACTTGGATGCGTTCGCCACCTACACCTTCACCAACTCCCAATCGGGCGAACCGCTGGACGTGTTGGTGCCGGCTGAACAGTTGAACAAGGTGCTCAAATGCAGCAACAGCAAAGACGTGGTGGCCTTGGTCCGCGAAGGCAAGACCACCAAGCTGCGTTACAGTCTCGGTGGTAACCCGGTGCATCAACCAGTCAACACCCTGCCGGTGGACGAATGGCCGCCCGCACCGGAAATCACGGCGGACAGTTCGCCGTTGCCTCCGGGCTTTGGCGAGGCGTTGAAGCAGGCGATGCAATGTTGCAGCGAAGATCCCAGCCGCGCGGTGTTGCGTGGGGCCTGTCTGGATGCGCGCAACGAAAAGGCGCATTACATCGTTGGCACCAACGGACGGTTCCTGTTCTCGGCCAACTCGTTCAACTTCGCGTTCAAAGATGCCGTCATCGTGCCGGACTCGAAGTTCATCAATGGTTCCGGTCTGCTCGACAGCGAACCGTGTTTCCTCGCCATCCAACCCGGCAAGAAACCATCGGACGCGAAGCAGGTCAGCATCACGAACCAGCAGTGGCAGTTTGTGACACGGGAGATCGAAGGCCAGTATCCGAACTGGAAACAAGTGGTGCCGGAAATCAACTCGGGCTGGACTATCCTCCAGCTCAGTGCCGCCGCCATGGCCCAGATGCTCACGGTCCTTCCGAATCTGCCGGGCACAGATGGTGACAACAACACCATCCGACTACGCACCGGTAACAAGTGCGTCTGGGTCGAAGGCATCGGCAAGGACGACAAGGATTGGACGAGCGTGGCCATTGCGGACGTAACCGTCACGGGTAAGGCCAAGGAAATCTCGCTCAACCGTGAGTATCTGCTGCCGGCGCTCAAGTTTGGCCTCAGCGAACTGGCTATCTTGGATGAATTGAGCCCCATGGTCGCCAGTCGAGGTGGCAAGCGCATGGTCATCATGCCGGTACGCCCCAACGGTTCGGCTCCCACTGCCGAGAAACCCAAACCTGCTTCAACGAGTGTTCCGCCCACGCCGGAAGCCAAACCCAACGCGGAAGAGAAGGAGTCACCCATGCCCAAGGAAACACCCAAGCCTGAAACCGCCAAGTCGCCGGAGGTCTCGCTGCTCGACCTGATCGAACAGGTCAAGGAATCAGCAAAGAATCTGGTGCGTGACCTGAACGGTTTGACCGATGCCGTGAAGCAGGCCGAGAAAGACCGGCGCACGAACGAGAAAGAATTGGAGAATGCCCGTGCGGTTTTGAAGAAGCTGCAGCAGGTCCAAATCTGACCGCAACCTCAACCCGAAGCGCCGGATGTCCTTGTGATGTCCGGCGCTTTTATCTGAAAGGAAACCAATGGATGAAAAGACGTTCAACAAAACCATTGGATACTGCATCGCCATCATCCTCAGCTACTACATCGTCGGCGTCTTTATCCCGATGCTGACGTGGGGCGTGATCGGATTGATAGCGTTTCGCATTTATCACGAAGTTAAAAAACACAAAAAGTGAAAGGAATTATGGCCGATTATTTTACCAATTTCAGCGTCGTCCTGCCGCTGACCCAAGAACAACAGGACTATGCCGTGGAACTTGCCCGTCAAGCGGACCGTCATCGTCGCGATGATGAACCGTTGCCCGGTACATTCCCTGAAAATTTAGCCGATGAAACTGAAGCTTGGACATTTGAAACCGAGGCCACGCCGGAAGGTTTGTGGCTGCATTCACAGTACGGCGGTCAGGAAAGCGCGTGTGCTTTCATTCAGCATCTGTTGCAGCGGTTCGACTTTGCTCCGGCTGTGGCTTTTGAATGGAGTCACGATTGCAGCAAACCCCGAACTGATGCGTATGGCGGAGGCGCTGCCTTTATCACCTCAACCGAAATCGAAACCTTCAGTACGGCCGAATGGCTGCGCAAGCTGGCGTGCTGATGCAGTAGCAAACTTTCCCAACAACCATTAACCTGAAAGGAGACTCACATGGGATTAACCATCCATTACAAGCTCAAGGCCAAAGGCACAGAAGCCCAGGCCCGCAAAATTGTCGAACAGCTGCATTCCGCCGCGCAAGACCTGCCGTTCAAAGAACTGCAAGCCATCGTCGATCTCAAAGGCGATGAGTGTTTGTTCGATAAGCGGGACAAGGAAGATCCGTTGCGCTGGCTGTTGGTACAGGCCGACCAAACCCTGAAACTGGACGAACACACCTACCTCGGCGTTCCTCCCACCCGAATCATTGCGTTCGAGACCTGGCCCGGTGAAGGGTGTGAAGCGGCGAACTTTGGATTGTGCCAATATCCAGCCAGCATCAAACACCGGGGTAAAACCATCCGCACCAAAATGAACGGTTGGCGTTGGAGTTCGTTCTGCAAAACTCAATACGCATCGGATCCGGCGTGTGGCGGCATTGAAAACTTCCTGCGCTGTCATCTGCTCGTTGTTGCCTTGCTCGACAAAGCGAAGGAACTCGGATGTCTCGATGAAGTGTATGATGAGGGCAAGTTCTGGGAAGGCCGGGATGTGAAGGCGCTCGTGCCTGAAATCGCATCCTGGAACAGCATGATTGCCGCTTTTGCCGGCCAACTGAAGGATACGCTGGGTGATGGCGTCGTTTCGCCCATCACGCAATACAGCAACTTCGAGCAGTTGGAATTGGCCGGTCAATCTACGCTGACACCGGAAACCGCCCAACTCGCCAAGCTCATCCAGCAAGTGGTCAAAAAACTGTAAAAACCCACAACAATTGAAACAGGCGCAGAGCTTAAACCCTCTGCGCCTGTTTTATTTATACGAAAGGAAAATAAAATGGCTCACAATCTGTTAATTCAAAATGGCCAGGCTTCGATGTTTTATATCAACGAAGTTCCCTGGCATGGTCTGGGCGTTCGGCTCAACCAACCCGCTACTGCACAGGAAGCAATCCAAGCCGCTCAACTTGACTGGCCTGTGATCAAGCTGCCCTTGAATGCCGGCTCCAAACATATCCCCGTACCAGACAAATTTGCTGTTGTCCGTAAAACCGGCAATCTGGTTCAAAAGACTGATCCGGTGCTGGGTGTGGTGGGCAAAGATTACACGCCGCTGCAAAACCGTGACGCGTTCCGTTTCTTTGATCCCATCGTCGGTCAGGATGCGGCGGTTTATCACACTGCCGGCGCTCTTGGTCAGGGAGAACGGGTGTGGATTCTGGCCAAACTCCCCGGACACATTCGGGTCGTGGGCGATGACATCACGGAAAAATATCTGCTGCTATCGAATTCACATGACGGCAAAAGCAGTGTTCAAATCAAGTTCACGCCAGTTCGGGTCGTCTGCCAAAATACGCT
>Ga0007882_10000403_pt1 | contig 25467 bp, 13 predicted proteins | sample CryBogCBH12Aug01_FD_71195 | JGI IMG/M metagenome (GOLD analysis project Ga0007882, IMG submission 71195) | Freshwater microbial communities from Crystal Bog, Wisconsin, USA - CBH12Aug09.1 | ecosystem: Environmental > Aquatic > Freshwater > Lake | place: Crystal Bog, Wisconsin, USA | collected... | reverse complement strand
ACGACCGGTTACCGCCGGATTTCCGCCATGGCGCAGGGCTGGGCGATGACCGGTTCGTCGCTGTATCACAATTCGTCGCTGGCCACGGACATTTTGTCCGCGCTCGACTGGATGTATGCCCATCGCTACAACGAAACCAAATCCAAATACAACAATTGGTGGGATTGGAAAATTGGCGCGCCCATGGCGCTGAATCAGACGATGGTGCTAATTTACCAAGAACTTTCCGGCACCCGAATCACGAACTATTGCAAGGCGATTGACCATTTTTGTCCCGAGGTTACGGCAACCGGCGCCAACCGGGTTTGGATGGCTGAGGTGGTGGGCGTGCGCGGGGCAATAGGACGCAACGCCGACAAGGTGGCAGCCGCGCGTGACGGCTTGAGCGATGTCAGCGGCGGCGGCGCTCAAAGCGTTTTCGCCTATGTGACGAGCGGAGACGGTTTTTACCGTGACGGCAGTTTTATTCAGCATAACCGGCATCCTTACACCGCTGGTTACGGAATCAGCCTGTTTCGCGATGTCGCCAGGATGATGGATTGGCTTGCGCCGACTGCGTATAAGGTCACTGATCCCCAAAGGATGAACGTCGTCCAATGGTGCTACGATTCCTTCGAGCCGTTGATTTACTATGGCGCGTTGCCGGACTTTGTGCGTGGCCGGAATATTTCCCGCGACACCTCCGGTTTTGAAGCCGGGCATGGTGCCATCAACACCATCCTCCGCGTCGCGCGAACCGCACCGCCCGGCGACGCCGCGCGGCTGAAAAGCATGGTGAAGTATTGGGCACAAGCAGATACCACCGCCCCTTTGCCAAGTTACGTGGACATGGATTTAATGGATGTTGCCGAAAATGTATTGACGAACGCCGCAGTCGCGCCGCGCGGCGAACTGGTGAAATCATTTCAATTTCCGAGCATGGACCGCATCATCCATTTGCGACCCGGCTTTGGCTTGGGCTTGGGCCTGTTCTCGTCGCGCATTTACAACTACGAATCCATCAATGGCGAAAATCTGCACGGCTGGTTCACGGCCTACGGCATGACTTATCTCTGGACGACCAACGACCTCGAGCAGTTCACCGACGCATACTGGCCGACCGTGGATCCGTATCATCTGCCCGGGACGACGACCGTCCTGACATTGCTGACCAATGGCGCGAACCGGGGCGCGCTCAGCTCGCAGTCGTGGGTGGGCGGCGCGGTGTTATCCAACTCGGTCATCGCCGCCGGGATGTCGCTGGCCGGCATCAACAGCACGCTCGTGGCGAAAAAGTCCTGGTTCATGTTTGACCACGAAATCGTCTGCCTCGGCGCAGGCATTGCGTGTCGAGACGCAACGAACGTTCATACCACGATTGAGAACCGCAACCTTCACATTTCGTCGGGAAATGTTTTCACGGTGAACGGCGTAACGATGCCAACGACGCTGGGCTGGAGTTCCAACTTGAACAAGGTTACCTGGTGCGCGCTTGCTGCCAGCGGCGGCTATTATTTTCCCGGCGGGGCGAATCTATTCGCCGCCCGCACCGCTCGCACCGGTTCATGGTCCGATATCAATGCGACTCTATCTGGCACTTGCACTCGCAATTATTTGTCGCTCATTCTCGATCACGGCGTCGCGCCGAACAACGCATCCTATGCTTACGTCCTGTTGCCAGATTTTTCCGAGAGGGCTACGGCGAACTTTGCCAGCCATCCGGAAATTGTCATCCTGACCAACACCGCCAGCGTTCAGGCAACCCGCGAAACCGCCCAAAATGTGACGGCGGCAAATTTCTGGATCGCCGCCGGCGGGACGGTGGATTTCATCACCTCGCAAAATCGGGCGGCCGTGCTCACCCGCGAAACCAACGGAATCTTAGAAGTCGCAGTCTCCGACCCAACGTGGTTGAACAGCAGCAACATCCTGCTGACGTTGAATCGACGTGCCAGCTCGCTGATTACCGCTGATGCCAGCATCACGGTGTTGTCACTGTCACCACAAATTCAGATTGCCGCCAACGTCAACGGCGCGCGCGGCCACACACTCCAGGCAAAATTTGTTTTGTCGCCGGGTGCGAAGGCGGCGCGGTAATTTGCCGCGCCATCAGGCCAGCATGTGTTCCTTCAACAATTCCAGCATCTTCCGGTCGAGCCGGTGCCCGTGAAAACCCTCGTATTTCACCTCCGCGCGCCCGCTGTCGAGGATGCCGAATGAGCCGCGAAAGCACCACAAGGCCCAGCCCCAGCCGGCATCGCGCCAGAGTTCGAGGTTATCCTTCATCCAAGCGAGCGCGACGGCGTGCGGTGTGCGGTTGTAACATCCCCATTCGCCGACATGGACGCCGCAGCCCAGTGCTTCAAGTTTCTTCCACGGCTTGATTTTCCCCGCGAACAATGCCTGCTTGTCCATGGTATTTCCACGCTCATCCTTTAACGGCCAGGTGGGCATGGGATAATGTCCATCTTTGTCACTGCCCCAACTGGCGCGAAAATGCGAGACCAGAGTCGGCGCGTAGCCACGAGTGCTTTGGCCAATTTTCAGTGGAACCAATTCCGGCACCGGAAGATTTCCAAACCCCAAGCCGTCCGCGATGATCAACCGGTTCGGATCCGCCTCGCGAATCGCCCCGACAAGGCGCGCGACCACTTTCGCATATTTTTCATTGGTCGTGCGCGCCGGCTCGTTCAGCAAGTCAAAGCTCAAGCGCTCACTGGGAATTCCTTGGTAGCGCTCGGCGAAGGTTTTCCAATGATAGGCGCACACCTCCAGCGCCTTTTCATCGTCCCACAACGAAAGCGGCTCGGCTGGCTGGTTAACGCAATATCCCGGCGCGCGATGAAAGTTTAGATTGACGTGCAGCTTGTATTGCCTGCCCCACTCGACCGCCTGGTCAATTTCCTTGAGCGGCGCCTCGACCATTTTCATCCAGTCGTCCGGGGCGGTCCAGCATTTGTAGGACATCGGCAGGCGGACGAAATTGAATCCGAAATCGGCAATCCACTCAAAATCACTTTCGAGGAATGGCTGGTTGAAAAAACTCCATTCCGGCGCAATCCGTGACAAGTCATCCGGCTCATTCATGAATTTTTCCTGGAGATTGAAACCATACCAGCGCGGCAGCTTGCGCCACATGCCATTCGCTTCGGAGGCTTCCGCCGGAAGCGGCCGCCCTCCAGCGGTCAGCGCCAGCGACGCCAGCGCAGTTTGTTTGATAAACTTTCTGCGGTTCAGTGAATTGTCCATGCCCTTGTTGCGTTAATTGAGAGTGCAGGTGACCGTTTTCCGGATGTCGCGCGAAGAACTGCCGATGAGTAGTTCAAATCTGCCCGGTTCCACCACCCAGCCGTGCTTGGATTCCGACCAATAGGCGAACGAACGCTTGTCTAGACTGAGGGTCACGGTTTTAGTTTCGCCCGGTTTCAGAAAAACTTTCTGGAACGCCTTCAGCTCCCTAGTCGGTCGCGGCACGCTGCATTGGTCTTCATGCACATAAAGCTGTACCACCTCCGCGCCGACGCGCTTGCCGGTGTTGGTAACGTCCACCGCGAGGGTGACGGGGGCCCCGCTCTTGATGGCGTTCGCGCTTAACTTGGGTTCGCCGTAGGCAAAGGTTGCATAGCTCAAGCCGTAGCCGAAGGGGAACAAAGGTTGAAGATTTTGTTCATCAAAATAACGGTAGCCGACAAAGACGCCTTCCTTGTAATTAACGTCATCGGAAAATGAATAAAAGTCAGCCGGGTATTGTTCCAAGGAAGTCGGGAACGTAATCGGCAGCCTGCCGCTGGGGTCCGCTTTGCCGAACAGCACATCCGCCAGGCCGTTTCCGCCTTGCTGGCCGGGATACCACGCCATGAGAATGGCTGGCGCTTCGTCCATCCAGTTGCGCATGTCAATCGCGCTGCCGGCGATCACGGCCACCGCCGTGTTTTTGTTGGCCTTGGCCACTTCGCGAATCAATTCCTCCTGAGCCGGGAACAGGCGAAGGTGCTTGCGGTCGCCGCCCTCCGTTTCACCCATGCCTCCCGAGAGGCCAACGGTCAGCACCACGGCGTCAGATTCCTTCGCCAGTTGGACTGCCTGCTTCAGCCACTCGACGTTTTCGTAATCCCATTCCAGGCGAAAATCCGCATTGCCGCCGGTTTTGGCGTATTCGGCCCGAAGGTCATACGATTGGCCAGCTTCAAGCTTGATGGATCCGCTCCCCCACCAGTCACGCCGGTCACCGCGTTCATTTGACGCAATTAGCTTTTTATTGATGAAGATTTTTCCATTACCCGAGTAGTTGCGAACCGTGAACGTGTAGTCCCGAGTCTCAGAGGGGTGTATGGTGCCCGTCCACACGACGGAAAACCGACTGCCGTTGTCGTCGGATAATCCCAATTCCGGGATGGCTCTTTCCCCCTTCCAAAGGTGTGAGATTTGGGAATCCACCTCGGTCTTCACCGGTTTGCCGCTGAACTTGGCATTGTCGTAGTATGTTGCGAGCAGTCCTTGCTGCTTGCCGTCCGGAGTGAGCAGGTATTTCCTCGGAATGGTTCCGCCTCCGTCCTCAGCGTAGCAGCCGGGCGCATAAACCACCTTGACACCACTTCCGGCATTGGACTTGATGCCATTGAAAGGCGTAATCAAGTCTGCACGGTCAACATTAAGCGACGCGCTTCCTCCGCCTTGGAGCAGACGATTGTCAAACTTTCCGTCATTAAAATGCGGGCCAAATTCGCCATTGGGGCCGATGACCGCGATCTGCTTGATCTTGGACAGATCTAAAGGCAGCACATTGTTTTGGTTTTTCAATAGCACCATGCTCCCCGCCGCCGCTTTACGGGCGACCTGGAGATGGGCCGGACTACCAAGAACTGATTTGTCAGAGGAAGGTTTCGCGTCAAATCCCCCCGCCCAGAATAAAACCCGCAGGTTGTTGCCGACCATCTTATTGAGGGTGTTCTCGCTGACCTGGCCAGACTTGACCGCATTCAACAATTTTTTCCCATACCATGCCTCACGCGACATTTCAATATCGGTGCCCGCTTCCGCGCAGCCCCTGGTGGAATGCGTGGCTCCAGAGTCGGATTGCACGCATCCCTTAAAGCCCCACTCTTTCCGGAGAACCTGATCCAAGAGCCAAGGATTCTCGCAGCAATAAACGCCATTGATCTTGTTGTAGGCGCCCATGATGTTGAGCGCGCCACCCTTCACGACCGCCGATTCAAACCCTGGGAAATAGATTTCGCGCAGAGCGCGTTCGCTGACCACGACGTTGATCCGGCCGCGGTTTAATTCCTGGTTGTTGCACGCAAAATGTTTCGGGCCGGAGGCGACCTTCTGGTCTTGAATCCCTATCGTGTAAGCGGTCGCTATTTCCCCATTCAGGAAGGGGTCTTCGGTGAAATACTCGAAGGCTCGGCCACAGCGCGGATCGCGGATGATATTCATGGCCGGACCGTCATTGACATGACCGCCAGACGCGCGCATCTCTTCGCCCATGGCCGCAGCTATGGATTCCACCAATGAATTGTCCCACGTGGCAGCCATTGCGATGGATACTGGAAAATATGTGCCGGTGGATATTTTTGTCTCGGTGTCAAAAAAACCTTTGAATCCGTAAGGTCCATGCACAATGATTTCATTGGGTATGCCCAGCCGAGGAGTGCCAACGGGGCCGGCAAAACCCGCTTTGGGCTTCTTGACTCCAGTGATAAACTGAATTTTTTCCTCAAGCGTCATCCGGGGCAAGAGGTCCGCGACCCGTTTTTCAATGGGCTGGCTGGCGTCTTTATACAGAGGCAGCTCCGCCGCCGGCAAAATCAAACTCCCGGCGAGTAATATCAATGAAGCGAAAATGTTTCTGAGGTAACTAATTTGGATGACGCCGACCAGTCTTGCAGGGCTTTTGTATTCGGCTTCTAGCCAAGAATCCATCCGATTTAAACTCTCGGAGCCGTGGCGCGTGATGACTGCCGTGCGTTTTGTATAGTGAATTGTTTTCAATTTAAGTTGATGTTCAATTGGCTGTGCTACGCATTTATGGAAGTTCCAGCCGGTAGAACACCTGCGGCGTGCCTGGTGTCATCGGGATCTGATTGCTGAAATTGCCGTTTAAGTCGAATGGATTGGTGGCCACCACGCTCCAGTTGGTTGGCGGCAATGCCAGATTGGTTGTGCAGCGCAACCAATAGAAGGCCCCGCCGCTGGTGGGTCCCCCGCCGCCTTGAAGCACCAATGTGTTCACGCCCGCCAGACTAATAGCGGTAATCCGCGGCGAAACGGATGCGCTCAACCGGCGATAAGTGGCGGTGACGCCCACATTGGACGCGGGCATTTGCAGCGTCGTGGCCGGCCCCAGCACGTTGACCACCATCTGGGTATTGCCTGTCCAGCGGTCAAAAACCATGCCGGACGTCGGCGGGTCCGCCTCCAGGTTCAAGTAGTTGCCGGCTTGGGAAGGGCCGCTGCCGGCACCATTGGTCACGGTCAAAGTATAGACCGGCGTGCTGTTCGAGCGGTAGGTCGCCAGTAAGAAAAGCGCGTGCGACGGCATTGTCACGGTGGTGCTTGCGGCGTTAATATTACTGATGCCTGCGGCGAGACCAATCCAGCGGTCAAAGACCATGCCTGCGGGCGCGGCGTTTGCCGTAATGGTTTGCAATGCGCCGGGAACCACCGCCGAATTGCCGCCGCTTCCCGACTGAACCGTGAGCGGATAATCCACGTCCGTGCGAAAGGGCGAGGCCGGCAAGCCAGCCACATTGTAGAGGTGGTTTGTTCCAGCAGGCCAGCCGACATAGCAGTAGCGCACATAAACCGGCGCCGTGACAGCCGCGTTGGACACGACCACCGTATTGCTCTGAATGGTGGCGACCGCAACCGAATATACTTTGTCCGCTCCGGCAACTTGAAAGTCATCCAGCGGGACACCGACCACGGGAACCACCGGGTTGTTGGTGAACTTGTAGCCCGCCATCAGACCGCCATCCACATGATTAAAGGAAATCCGCAGTTGGCCGCCCTCGTTGGTCACCCCGCTGATGAGCGGCCCGCTGGAGGAAATATTCTGCCCGTCGTCCTTGGCCAACGCCCATTGAGCCAGCCGATAGCCAACATCCGGCTTGTCCGCCGGATGTAGTTGTCCATCACCAGTATCAATGGTGACCGCTATGCCGGTGTTGGTCTCCGAAAGCGTGTTCAACTGGGCCTCGCGAATGCTCGGATAGCCATTGTCGCTATAGTTTGGCAATTGAACATAGTAGAAGGGAAAATTTCCCTGGCCCCAATTTTTGCGCCAGCCCGCGAGCAGCGCCCGCATGGACTGATGATAAAAATCTCCGTCGCCTGAATTCCATTCGCCCTGATACCAGATGGCACCCTTGACCCCGTAGGGAATCAGCGGCGCAATCATGGCGTTGTAAATGTCGTAATACGGAAAGGAAGAAGTGCTCCCGCCACCCGCCACAAATTGGAACAGCCCGGTAAGTTCCGGAATGGCCGCCACGCCTTCCGGTGCCAGAAACCGCTGAATCTCCTTGGCGCCCCAGGCACTGAAGAGCAGCCCAACTGGAACGTTAGTCTGGAGAATCACGTTCTTGGCAAAAAAATAGGCCGTGGCGGAAAATCCGCCGGCGGTTGCGGGACTGCAAGGCGTCCAACCCTGCGCCAAGGTGGGATCCTTAAGCGGCGCCGCGCTGGTGGTTTGGGCTACCGTAACCTGGCGAATCAGCGGATAATTGGCCACGGCAGTTTCCGCTGCGATAGTCGGATCCGTTCTAAAGTTATACAATGTGCGCTCCATGTTCGACTGCCCCGAGGCAATATAGACGTCCCCAAAAACCACATTGGTTAGCGTGATCAAGCTTTCCCCCGGCGAGGATATTGCCAGCGTGTGGCTCACGCCGCCGTCATTGGCATGCGCGCCGATGCGCGCAAACCAGTTGCCATTCGCGTCCGCATTCGTTGTAACAACCGTCGTGCCATCCAATTTCAAGGTCACAACCGCTCCCGCCAAAGCATATCCCCAGACCGGCACGTTCATGTCGCGCTGCAATACCATGTTGTTTTGAAACAGACCGTGAGTGAACAGATGTTGTTGTGGTGCCGGGCCATTGAGGGCGACAGCCTCGATTCCCAGCCGTTCATTGGCGGTGCCGCTTACCGCCAACCCTTGAACCTTCAAAAATAAGAATGCGCCCAAATTATCGGGAGTGAACTGCACTTGGTAAAACCACCCTTTCTCCGTCGTGCTGCCTCCACCGATCAGTTGTGTGACTACCGGCGCCGCATTGCTCAGCGAGGCGGTAATCTGCACATCTGCCACTCGCCGGTCGCCCCACACCGTAACGGTTTGCTGAGCTAGCGAGCTGGGCGTGATTGCCACCGTGAAAAAATCATTCGTCGAAAAATCGTTGTTGAGCATTCTCAGATCGCTCGGATTGTCGCCTGCCTTCACCACCGGGGTGGTTCCGTTGGTATAGTCAAAGCTGGTGTTCTCCTGCGAGTTTACCGAGAGCGTCGCGGTGTCCAAATTGACGCTCAAGGCAATGCGATCCACCGCGCTGTTCCGCCGATTGTAAGGAACCAAACTCGCCGCGCTGTATATTTCCCAATCCACAGATCCGTAGGCGTCCAGATTCTGGTTCGTGCGCACGATCGAACCATCGTCAGTCAATGTGGCGTTGGCAAGTATGGCCGCCGCGCAGGGAAAAGTTCCGGCGCGGAGGATCAAGACCAAAAGAGCAATTAAGGGAGTGGCCTTGAAAGGCAAGACTGTAAATACTCTCATCTCAATCATGAGGTGCGTCGTGTTTCATAATTTGGCTGTCCAACTCTATCCCATGATTAGTGAGTATTTGTTTAAGATAGCACTTTTGTTTTTGCTTAACCTGAGACCCCTCAAATTTTAGCGCAGCAAGCCATTTAAAGAAATCCCCGAAACCGGGGATGGCCGTGACTGCATTTGTCGCCCGAATTCCCAAGTAACAGCGTGAGGGAAAACTTGCCCGTTAACTTTTGTTATTGCGGCCAGAGCAGGTTCAATTTGTGAATGCAGGCGGTTCCTCTGTTTGTTGCAGCGGGAGTTCAATTTAACCGCCGTTTCTTTGTGTGGCTGGTGGTGATTACTTGTCATCCAGCAGATTCGGGAGCGACGTGTTTTTCTTTTGTTTTTTGTCCTTGGCGGCCTTGCCTTTGTTTTTGTGCTGGGGCGTGGTGTAATGCGGCGACGGCCTGTGTTCCGCCGTCATGATGGCCTCGATCTGTTTGACGATGTCGGGATGTGCGGCGGCGACATTGTCCGCTTCCTTCGGATCGGTTTTGAGATCGTAAAGTTCGAGCGGATCTTCAGTGCCCGTGCGGTAGCCTTTCCAATCGCCCAGCCGCACGGATTGCTGGAAGAACGGTTCGTAGATTTCAAAATACAGCGGTGTCGGGCGCACCTGCTGTTCCCGTCCCAGCAACGACGGCAAAATGGAAATGCCATCAATTGCTTTGGGCGCGGGCACACCAATCAAATCCGCCATGGTTGGCAGAAAATCCACGAACGAAGTCAGCACGTCATTGGTCGAACCGGGCTGGATGTGTCCCGGCCAGCGCACGATGAACGGCGCGCGGATGCCGCCCTCGTAAAGCAGCCGTTTGTAGCCACGATAACCGCCGGTGCTGTCCAGTTGCTTGATGAACTGCTGATTGGCACCGTTGTCGGAACTGAAAATCACGATTGTTCGGTCGTCCAGCCCTAGTTCTTTCAGCTTTTGCATCACCCGGCCCACATCCGTATCGTCCAGATGGACCATCGCGGCGTAATTCTTGTCAACCTGCGACCAGGGCTTCTGTGAATACGGCGCGTCATCGGGAATGACATAGAGTCCATGCGGCGGCGTCCAGGCCGCGTAACAGAAGAACGGATGATCCTTGTTCTGTTCGATGAATTTTATCGTCTCGTTCGCGATGCGCGTGGCGGAATAATCGTCCCAGGTCTTTTTACCCGATTGATGAATGGGCACCTTGACGCTGTTGCGAACCAGATATTTCGTAAAATAATCATGCGCATGTGTCTGATTGTAATAGCCAAAAAACACGTCGAACCCGAGCTTCTCCGGCACGCCGGTTGTACCCGGATCGCCCAAACCCCATTTGCCGAAGCCGCCCGTCACATAACCGGCATCATGCAGCAGCCGCGCCACCGTCAATTGATCCGCCGGCAAATACAGATTCCCCGCCACACCGTCCGATTTGTCGTGCGTTTCACCATTGGCGCGAAACATGGCATGGCCGGCATCCTGCCCGGTCATCAGCACACAGCGCGACGGCGCGCACACGGCATTGCCGCTGTAGGCCTGCGTGAACTTCATGCCTTCCTGCGCGAGCCGGTCAATATTTGGCGTCGTACCATATTTGCAGCCATAGGCTGAAAAATCCCCGATGCCCGCGTCATCGGCCAGAATGAAGACGATATTCGGTTTGGCGGATGGTGCGTCAGCGGCCCGTAGCGCCGCCAGCGGGGCCAGTAGCAGAGCGGTGAAAACCATCGACGCGAATTTGTTCATACTTTTTAATTGGAATTTACGATTTGGTTCAATGCGGCTACTTGGAGTTGGCGACCTCGGCAAAATAACTGAGTAACGTGTCGAGTTCGGCGATGGTCTCCTTCTGGTAATGATGAACAGCTTGGATGGTGGCGTTGGCAATCTGCCAGTGGATCAGCGCCCACGCCTTGTGATTGGCATTCATGAGGTCTCTGGCACCTTTGGGCCAAGCATTCTTGTGCAGTTCCCTCAACTTGTCGAAGCACTCCGCCATCTTGCCCGCATTGGCCAAGTCCTTTGCTGCCCTGGCCATGCCCTCGTATTTGGACAAGTCCTTGTTCCAATTGCCTTTGTCGTTGGCTAAGGCGGCCTTGAAAGCGGCCTGGCGTTGGGCCGCGATATGGTCCGCAGCGGCTGCGGCGTTGGGCGAGGCGGCCTCGGCAAGGTAACTGAGGAACGTGTCCAGTTCCTCGACCGTATCCTTCCGGCGGGTAGCGGCGTCGAATTTCACGATATCCATTTGCTCGTCGAGCATGAACCACAGCCTGTGATTGGCCGTCTTGAAGTCTTGGGTGCCCTGGTCCCAAGCCGCGATCAACTCCTTGAACTTGTCGGTGCACTCCGCCATCTTGCCCGCATTGGCCAGGTCCTTTGCTGCCTTGGCCATGGCCTCGTATTCGGAGAAGTCCTTGTTCCAAGTGGCCTGCTTTTTGCCGGTGGCGACGACTTTGTTTGTGTCATTGTTCTCTTGAGCGGAAGCGCTCACAGACAAGTTAAACGTCCAAGCCGCGACCAACCCGGAGATGACAACTAATATTTTCTTCATGTGATTCCTGTGTTTATCGTATCTTTCCTGTAATTCAGGACTTTGGCAGATTACCAAAGAAGAGGCTGATCTTTCCCTTATAATCCCCTTGAGCAGTTGCCGGCTGGCCATGCGGACCGGTCTTTTCCGCTGCGGAGAACTTGTTGCCGATGGCGTCAATGGCATGAAGAAAGGCAATGCTTGCTTTCGAATAAGCGACGATGGCTTTCCGCTCAAGGTCCGGTGGCGGCAGCTTGGGTCGGAAGACCTGCACGTAAAGGTCATTTTGGCGAATCAGGGCGGTGATGGGGCCCTCGTCCGTATCCAACTGAAGCCAGCGGACGCCAGCGTAGTATCCATTGAAAACCGGGTAGTCAAAATGCTGGCCGGGTGCCAAGTCATCCGGATCTCCAACCGTGGTGTTGTTATATTTCCTGTCCCAGACATCGAGCCAACCGCCAGCCAGCCGATTTTGAAAGACGGGTGCGGGGCCGTTGCCCAGGTAGCGCATGCCCTTGACCTTGGACTCGGGATAATCAAACCCCACCCCGAAATAATTGCGCGGGCCGGTCAAGTTATATTCGTAATCTATAGTTAGCCAACCGTTGGGACTAACGCGGTAGGTGATTGACTTCATTGGGCCATTAAAGACCGCTGAGAGCACAAGCTCGCTGCCCTCGACCTGGTGGGTAAAGGAGGCAAGCGTCGAGTCTGGAACCGGGGCCGGAGCGGGTGCATCCCTGTCTGGCTTGCTGCTGTCGGCGGTGCCGGGAACCAAGAGCCGTGGTCCCCGGGCAAGGGAGAAAGACTTGCCAGCGCGGTTTGCCGCAGCCAACAGACCGGTGTTTCGGTCGAATTGGAGAGCCAGCTCACCCGCCTGAACCTGAAAGCCTTCAGGCGTTTCGGCAACCGTGGGTGCGTTGCCGGAACTGTCAGGCAACGTGAAGTATCCGGGTTTGCGGTTGTCGTTCCAAACCCACGTCCACAACTCCCGCCCGAACGGATCTTTGGCCGTGATGGCCAGCGCATCATGCGCCGCAGTGGGATTCGCGGAAGTCATATCCAGTTGAAGACTGCCGGTGGCACCCGGCGGAATAGAATTCTCGACGGTGGCGACGCCTTTGCCTGTGACCGTGTAACTGGCCCCCACTTCGGCAGGCGACTTGAACTGCCGCCACTCCCACACAAACGAACACTGGCGGGCATCGGTAAAAGCATAGCGATTCTCGACCGCGTAGGATTTGCCGTCCTCCGAACGAGTGATGATAATCGGCGACCAGACCTGTTTGATGGTGTAGAAGCTTCCCTCTTTTTCGCGGTAGGGACCCAGAATGCCGTCCGGAGCCGCGTTGCCCATAGAATCAATCCTGCCCCCCTTGTCGGTGCGGACGACGTCCTCATCCAAAAACGCCCAGATGAAGCCGCCACCGGCAGCTTTGCCGGCCATCATTACCTTCCAATAGTCCTCTAGGCCCGCACCCGCGCCGCCGTCGTAAAGACCGTGAAGAAACTCCGTGGGGAAGAAAGGTTTGTCTCCCGACGCCTTCACGACCGCATCGTCGTATGCCACGTAGTGTTTGGTGTCAATGCCATTGAAGATCGTAAAAGGATGCAGCACCCAGCGTTGTTGCGAATCCCATTTGGCGAATTCGCCATCGAGTTCCTTGTTCCAACCACCTTCATTGCCGTTGTCCCAAAACAAGATCGAGGGGTGATTCACATCGCGGGTAACCATTTCCTCAACGAGCTGGATTCCGGTGGGAGTGTCGTAGGCGTTGTGCCAGCCAGCCAGTTCGTCAAGAACATAGAGACCCAACTCGTCGCATTCATCCAGAAAATGCTGGTCAGGCGGATAATGGCTCATGCGCACGGCATTCATGTTCATATCCTTCATCAACTGGATGTCTTGGCGGGAGATTTGTTCAGTGAGACAACGACCCGAATCGGGCCAGAAAGAATGTCGGCAGCACCCTTTGAGCATAATACGACGGCCGTTAAGAAAGAGTCCTTGGCCGCCGCGCGCTTCGAAGGTGCGAAATCCGAACTTCTGGCGAATGGTATGAATCGGGGCGTCTGCCGTCGCCGTCTTCAGCCGCACTTCAAGCTGATAAAGAGCCGGCGTCTCGGCCGTCCAAAGGCGCGGCGAGTCAAACTTGGCGGCGATCTGCGGCGGCGTGGTGATCCAGTTGTTCAGCGTCACCGAGAACGGTTTGCCCACCGGCCGGGCGTCAGCGTCCAACACTTGGGCTTCAATCAGCCAGCGGTTAGCTTCCGTTTGTGCGGAGGACTTGCCCGCCAATGTCACATCCACAGTGAGCGCGCCGTCGGCTTTGGCATTAATGGCAATACGCTCAATATATTGCGGTGGCACGGCTTCCAGATAGACGGGGCGATAGATGCCGCCATAGTTCCAATAATCACCGCGGCGCTCGGCACCGTTGACCGACTTATTGGCCGACTCATCATCCACCGTGACTTCGAGCAAGTTCTCGCCAGCATGAATCAACGAAGTGATGTCGTATTTGAAACGGTAATAGCCGCCTTGGTGCATGGGGCCGGCGGACTGGCCGTTGACACGGAGTTGCGTATCGGTCATCACGCCTTCGAACACGATGAAAATGCGCTTGTCACCCCAGCGGGCCGGGATGCTGAAGGTGCGCTTGTAGTGGCCCTGCACTTTGGGCCATTGATTGGTAGATTTTTTGTGGTAGAGGTTACCGTAAGTGTAGATGCCGAAGCCCTGTAACTCCCAGTTGGAAGGCACGCCAATGGTGCTCCACCGGTTGGCATTCTGCCCGGCCGAACACATGAAATCCCACTTCACGGGATCATCCTTGCCTTTGCCGGAAAGATAGAGCGTCTCGGTTTCCATTGCGCGGACGGAAAAGGTCATACACGAAAGGAGACCGCAGATATAGGCTACTTTTCGGTAGAGGAGTTTACTCATATTCTTGTGAATCCGGTCACTTTTCAGGATCAGTTGTCGTCCGAATTCGATTTTTTATGATTGTTAGGCTTGGAGAAATTGGGGTCGTATTTCGGATTAGGTATCGCCAGCTGAGCGCCCACTTGAACTCGCCATCGCAGGACGTTTCCTTCAAGCATTTTCGCTTTCTCTGGCATCTCGGGAGTCAAATTATTGGTTTCGCAAATATCGTTTTTAATATTGTAAAGCTCCAGATGTCCGTCCTCTTGAAATTGGATCAATCGTGAATCTCCGTCACGGATGGCGCTGAATGGGGTGGCCCCACCCTTATGGTAGTGGGGGTAGTGCCAGTAGATATCACGAGGTGCCAACTCATTCCCTTGGATCAGGGGAACGAGATTAACTCCATCAACGATGTTATTTGGAAAATCCTTGGCACCTGTCATGGCGAGAATCGTAGGATATAAATCGACCCCGATCACAGGGGTATGACAAACGGCTCCCGCCTTCGTCACGTCTGGCCAATTAATGACCAGCGGAACACGAACTCCTCCTTCATAGGCACTTCCCTTGTTCCCATGAAAATAGGGATATGTGATGATTGGCTGTCGACTTCCATTGTCCGAGGTCAGAAGGATGATTGTATGGTCGGCGATCTTGAAATCAGCCAAGGCTTTCCGCACAGCTCCGACGCTATCATCAACACTTTCAATCAAGGCGGCATAGACAGGATTTGCTTTTTGGGGGAAATTTCCCGCCTTCTTTTTTGCTTCGTATTTGGCGATGACTTCCGGCTTTGCAGCCAAGGGAGTATGGACGGCGTAATGAGAAAGGTAGACAAAAAAGGGTTGCTTCTGGTGATCTTGCATGAACGCGATTGCTTCACGAGTGAGTCGATCGCTTAGAAATTCCCCTGGCGGACCGTCTTTGATGCGTGGGTTGGAATAAGGGGAAAAATAGCTCGCGGGAGCCCCCTTGGAACAACCTCCCACATTCACATCAAATCCCTGGTTTTCGGGCCAATAAATCTCGTCATCTCCGAGATGCCACTTGCCAAAGATGCCAGTAGTGTATCCAGCGGCTTTCAGAGTCTTCGCTATGTTGGGTTCTTCCGGAGGAAGATGTTTTAGCCAGTCGCGGGGGGGTAGTAGCTTTTTATTAGGGAGGGGTGCCCCGGGTAAATAATCGGTGATATGGAGTCTGGCGGGGTATTTCCCCGTCAGAATAGCCGCTCTCGAGGGTGAGCAGACGCAGCAAGCGGAGTAGGCGTCGGAAAATTGCAGAGAATCTTTGGCAAGTTGATCGATGTTTGGGGTCTCATAGAATTTGGCTCCCATAAAACCAAGCTCATTCCAACCCAGATCATCCACCAAAATAAAGACGATATTGGGCGGGGTAAGGTGAGTGCGCGTGTCCCGCTGCGCCTTGGTCTCCACCTTGTCGGTCTGATTTGTTTGGGCCGTGGCGATGGAGACAAGGCAAGTTAACGCCAAGCCAATGGACGCGATTAGTTTATTTGGTTTCATACATCTATTTCACAATTTGCAAATCTTTGCAGACAAGGGGTCGGGCTTTTTGGGCTTCAACATCTCCTGCTATTTTGGCAACGCGGCGTGTCCGTTTGCCGCGACGAGTTCGGCGCAGGTGGCGTTAAAGTACTTGACGCACTCGGCGATTTCCGTCTGGGAGGTGTCCCAGTGGTATTCGTATTCCACGCAGAACGCGCCTTGAAAATGCTGGCGCTTCAATTCGGCCATCATCACCTTGGTCTGGCCGATGCCCGTGCCCCACGGCACATCGTGCGCGCCGGATTTCCGTTCATTCAGATCTTTGAAGTGGAGACAAAATATGTGGCCATCCAGTTTCTTCAGACATTCCACCGGATCTAGGCCGGATCGCATCCAATGGCCGACATCGGCGCACGCGCCCAGCAACGGCGTGCGGCCTTTGATCGCCACGAGCACGGAGTCGGGATTCCAGTAAATCGAATGCCCTTTGGGATGATTGTGAATGGCCACGCGGATGTTGTATTCCTTGCAAAGTTTTTCCACCGTGTCGAGCGCGGCGAGCTCCGGCTCGGCAACGAGCGTGTCAATGCCCAGTTTTTTTGCGAATTCAAAGACCTTCCGGCTAGTAGCTTCGTCCGGCGGCAACTTGACCACGCCCATGTTGACGAACTTTGGACTGATGCCGGCCGCTTTCAGTTTGTCCTGTATGGCCTGCAGCTGATTTTCTGAAAGGCTGGTGGTGGCGACGCTGTTGGAGCTGTTCCAATTGACCGAGCCGGAAATGCTCATGTAATGCACGCCCAGCGCGGCGGTCTTGTCAATGGCGTCGAAAATGGAAAAGTATTTGAAAGTGTAGGAATGCACGGCGAGCTGCCAGCCGAGCTGGTCCGCAGCGCTGGCGGGGGCGGATGTTTGGGCCGGGCTGCTGATGGCGAGCCAGCTTGCAGCGGCCAGAAGGAATAATTTTTTCATGGTGGATTTTGTGAACAGGCGTTTTGCGGGGATGAGAAATCAAACTTTTGGTTCCCAGCCGGGTTGGTAGTCGCGCTGCCAGAGTTTCATGGCGTCGGCATCGTTCAAAATGTGGCCAGTGGCCGGATCGCAATACAGCTCGCGCCCGACGCGCCAGGCGATGTTGCCCAGATGCAGCAGTGTCACGCTCTTGTGGCCTTCCTCGATGGGGCAGTTCAACTGCTGGTTGCCGCGCACCGTTTCAATGAAATTGGCAATATGTGCCGTGTCCAACCCCTCGCCGCTGCCGCTGACGGTGTTGGTTGGATCCACCACTTCTTTGCCCTTGGCTTGTTTGAGAATTTTCCCTTTCTTGTCGTAAATAATATAATCCTCGCCGTCCAGCATGGCTGCACCTTTGGTGCCGTAAACCATGACGCCGCGCGACCGGCCCTCCACCGGAAAATCGCGGCAGCTATGGCCTTCCCACATCAACGATTTGCCTTCGGGAAAATCCCAGGAAATCGTCTGGGTGTCCGGAGTCTCCCAATCATCCTTGAAAAAATAACGTCCGCCGTTGGAAGAAACGCGCGTCGGCCAATTCACCCCCAACACCCAGCGGGCGACGTCAATTTCGTGCGCTCCATTGTTCAGCGCCTCGCCCGTGCCGTAATGCCAGCGCCAGTGCCAGTTGTAATGAAGGAGATTATCCACAAACGCTCGGCGCGGAGCCGGCCCCTGCCACAAGTCGTAATCCAGCCATTCCGGAACCGGTGCGGTTTTGCCGTGACCAATGCCGGGTCTGTTTCTGACATACCAACCCTTGCAGAAATGGACGTCGCCAATCAGTCCGGATTTAATCTGGGGAATGATTTCCCGCATTGGCCCGGAAGAACGACGTTGCGCGCCCATTTGAACCAAGCGCTGGTATTTGTTCGCGGCTGCAACCAGCAGTTCACCTTCGTGCGGATTGTGACTGCAAGGCTTTTCCACATAAACGTGCTTGCCGGCAGCGAGTGCCATGATGGCCATCGGCGCATGCCAGTGGTCGGGCGTGGCGATGGTCACGACATCTAGTGAGGGATCCGCCAGCGCCTTGCGGAAATCGCCCAGTCCTTGCGGCGCGTTTTTTTGTTTCTTGGCAACTTGCTGGACGCCTTTGGCCAGCGCCCGCTTATCCACATCGCAAATGTATGTGATTTCCACGCCGTGCAAATGGGCCAGGCTACCAATGTGCGCCATGCCCCGGCCATTGGTGCCGATGACAACCGCCGTGATTTTATCGTTCGGGCCAATTTTTTTCGCGCCGGTCACAACGGGATCCTCACCTGCCATGACGAGTGGATTAAAGTAGCCAGCCATGCCCCAACCAATGCCGATGGCACCGGACTGTTTCAAAAAGTGTCGACGATTAATGGATTCATTCATACTTTTTAATGTTGGTGATGGCTTCGTCTGTTTCGATGTTTGATTTCCTTGCTCATGCAATCAGTTGACTTCTGTTAACCAAATCAGAATAAATTCGGGTTCATGGAATTCGTGAAACATGATTTTCAACTCAAGAAGATCCGCCTTGCAACGCTTCATCGTGCGTTCTTTGGGGAAAATGCCTCGGGAAGGGCAGATCAAATTTGTCTGTTCAAAATGGCTCATTTGGAAACCCTTCCTGGTTGTAGAGTTTAGCCAAAGTGAATTTAGTCCTATCCGAACGGATTTTGATCTCCGCCGACTGCAGGCCTTCGGCTTCCGCCTTGAGCGCAATGGTTCCCGACTGGCCGGCCTTTGCGCGCACAATCACCAGCGCCAGCCCGTTGAAGGCTTTGTGTTCCGGGGCTAGAAACGATTCAAAGCTCGTCGCATCCCCATTGTCCGTGGCAGCGATTTCACCGGGGCCGGAAATGGAGAATTTGATTTGGTTCATGGAGCGCGGCACCAAACGGTCTTTATTATCCGCGACTGTCACCGTCACAAACGACAGGTCTTTGCCATCGGCTTGAATTTTGGTTCGATCTGCCTGCAAGGTCAGTTTCGCCGCCGGGCCGGTGGTTTGCATCACGTCCGTCGCCCATTTTTTCCCGTTTTTGTAGGCGACTGCTTTGAGTTCACCGGGCTGATAAACGGCATCGTCCCAGCGCAGGCGATATTCAAATTCGCTTTTTTTCTTCAAGCCAAGTGACTTTCCGTTCAGGAAAAGCTCCGCCGAATCGCCGGAGGTGTAAACCAACACCGGCGTGACCTGCCCGACGCGCTCCGGCCAGTTCCAGTGCGGTAAAATGTGCGCCATCGGGAAATCCGGCCGCCAGTGCGACTGGTAAAGATAGTAGCGATCCTTCGGGAAACCGGCCAGATCCACTATGCCAAAATACGAGCTGCGCGACGGCACCTGAATTTTGCCGAGATCGTGCAGCTCCTTTTGCCGCCGCGCTTTTTCGGCGGGGTCGGTGAAATTCAACATTTTCGTCGCGTCAAGCCGGTAAGGCGTTGGCTCACCCAGATAATCAAAACCGGTCCAGACAAATCCGCCGGCGACGAAGGGAAATTCCTCCTGCCCGTGAAATTCCTGGTCGGGCGTGTTGTGTCCATGCACATCGTAGGAAGAGACTTGAAAATTTGCGTTCTCGCCGGGGTTGTTCGCACCTTTGCCGGTGGTGGTCATAGGAAAAAAATATTCGCCACGCGAACTGACCGTTGAACCGGTTTCGCTGCCGAATAACGGCTGCTTGGGATTGGCCGCGCGGAATTTGCCGTATTCGCCCGGCTTGTAGTTGTAGCCGAAGGCATCTTCATTCGGCGCGAAGCCGTTGTAACCGGCCTCCACAAAGTGGTTCGCCGAGGTTGTCGGTCGCGTCGGATCCTCCTCGTGCGCGATGGCGGTGAGTTCTGCCGCAATCTTCGGGCCTTCCGGGGTTTTCAGTTCCCGGACTTCATTGCCAATGCTCCAGAGAATAATGCTCGGATGATTGCGGTCGCGGCGCAGTTCCGCGCGCCAATCACGCTCGTGCCAGTCATCCCACCGGAGATGATAATCGTTCTTCGCCTTACCCTGCTTCCAACAATCAAAGGATTCGTCCATGACCAACATGCCCATCCGGTCGCACAAATCCAGCAACTCCGGCGCGGGCGGATTGTGGCTGGTGCGGATGGCATTGCAGCCCATACCTTTCAAAATTTCGATCTGCCGCTCCAGTCCGCGCGTGTTGACGACCGAACCGAGCGCGCCCAGATCGCTGTGATCGCACACGCCGTTGAGTTGAACGCGTTTGCCGTTGAGCAGAAAGCCATTGTCCGGCGTGAACTGAATTGTGCGGATGCCGAACGGTGTTTCATAAACGTCCGCCGACCTGCCATTTTGCTCCAAGGTCGTGACCGCAACGTAACGCTGCGGGTTTTCCAAGCTCCAAGGCTTTGGATTGTTGATGACGATTTGACCGTTGACCGCCTGCGACTGGTGCGAGGCGACGTTCACGCCAGCAGTGGTGAACACCGCAATGGATTTGCCCCGGCTGCCGTCCGAGTTGAGTTCAAAGATTTCGTTCTGCACCGACACGTCGGCGGCGGCAGCCGAATCATTGTCCACGGTGACTTGCAGTTTCACTGTCGCCGCCTGATCGTTCACCTCCGGCGTGGTGACATAAGTTCCCCAATGGGCGACATGCACCGGTGAAGTTTTCACCAACCACACGTTCCGGTAAATGCCGCCGCCGGGATACCAGCGCGACGAGTCCGGCGGGTTGTTCAGCCGGATGGCAATGACGTTCTCCGTGCCGAATTTCAAGAACGGCGTCAGTTCCACCCGCCACGAAGCGTAGCCATAGGGCCAGCCGCCGACGAATTTTCCGTTGCACCAGACCATGGCGTAGGACATCGCGCCATCCAAATCCAAAAAGATTTTTTTGGCCGCATCGGACGCCGGAAGGTCGAGATGCTGGCGATACCACGCAACGCCCCACCACGGCAGCTTGCCGGTGCTGCCGGGATATTCCTGCTTGAACGGCCCTTCAATGCCCCAGTCGTGCGGCAGATTCAGCAAGCGCCACTGGCGGTCGTTGAAGCCGGGCTGCGCGAAGGAAAATATTCCCGTCGTCTCTCCCGGCGGTTGCTTCACTGGCGCTTTTGTGGTGAAGGGATTGCCCGTCGGTAAGTCCCACTGACTGATGACCGAGCAGGTCAGATTCGTTGCGGCATCCGGCGAATCGCCCAGATAGAAGCGCCAGTTCGCGTCGAGTGAAACACGTTCGCGGGGCAGGTCGGCGGTCGCAGCAAAAACTGCCGTTGGCGCGAGCAGCAGTGCCGTCAAAAGCAGCCGTTTGGTCAGTGATGACGTTTCAATCGGCGAGGTGGAATTCATGGTTCAAATCCCATTTAGGTAGATAAGGCAACTGCAAGGTCGTGGGTGAGCTGAATAGGACGGGCCAGAAAATGTAGGAACTTTCGGTCATACAAGGCGTGTAGTGTCGTTCGGAAATGAAAATGAATTGGTCGTTTTTTCCTTCCACTGCAAAGGCGTAAGTTCCCTGGGAATCATAGGTGGTGGCCGCATTATTGCCGGTGCAAGGATCGCCCATTAATTCATACGCGCCGAGCAGGTTGGTGGTCTGGTAATAGCTGGCACGGTTATAGTTCCAGCCGGACATGCCGGAGGTGATGAGAAAGTAACGGCCATCGTGTTTGAGCATCACGGGTGCTTCGTGGAATGCGCTATGCTCGATTTGTTTATATGTCTTGGAGCAGGTGAGGTAGTCGTCGCAGAGTTTGACGATGTGCAGGGAGCGAACATTTTGCTTCTTGTCCGTTTGAGAATTGGTGGTGGGAACAACCCGGTCGTAGATAAAGTAAGCACTGCCGTCGTCATCCTTGAACAAGGTGCAGTCCTTGACCGCGCCATTGTCATCGATGGGCCGAGTAATGCCGAGGAAGGTGTAATGGCCGTTAATCGTATCGCAGGTGGCGACACCGGCGTCCGAGGTTCCAATCGTCACTCCATGCGTGCCCGGGTAGCCGACATAGTGAAACCACATGACGTATTTCCTGGTCGCGTCGTTATAGATGATTTTGGGGCGCTCAAATTTCATCGGTCCTCTGAGCAGGCTATTGGTATCGGTTGAACAGGCCAGAATGATTCCTTCCCTTTTCCAGTCATAAAGATTGGTGGAACTATACATCGCCACGCCAGTAGTTGTCTTATCTCCGCCCGCAGATTTCTTTGTGGACATAAGCGGGCGGAGTTCTAGGCCATACCAGTAGTATATGCCACCAACAAACAAGATGCCGCCGTCATGGGCATTGATGGGATTCCCATCGGTATCCAGCCATTTCACCCGCTCGGTGACTTGGCCATTGTTGAAGCTCTTCGCCGGTGCAGACTTGGCGGAGACGATGGGCGTGGGGAACAGCGAGACGCCAAAGAATAATAGCAAGCAAAAGCCGGTCCGCACCAAATGTGCGGATGCCGGTTGAAAACATTTATTCATGCCCAACCCCAGCTCTACGAATTGGCAGGCCGGTAGCCGGCTGATTTGCCTCCTTCACCGCCGGCTTGTTTTTGTTTGGTTTATGCCGGGGAACCGGTGTGTAGGGAATCGTCGGCAATCCGGTTGTCGGCCAGTGTCCGACCTGGGCGTTTTCATTCAGCGCGATACCGGCCGAAGATTCTTTTGCGTTCAGGCCGATGTTCCAACCGTCAATGACCACCAATGGTTTGTCGCCCTTCAAATCAGCCGCCGCCGCTTCGATGCTGACGGTTTTTGTTTCACCGGGCACGAGCGAAACATAGTTGTCCGTGTAAAAAACGGGCAGGACGCGTTCGCCGGAATGTTGACGGCGCAGTTGCAAATGCGGCATCAGCGCCAGGGTGGCAGTGGGATTTTTCAAAGTCACATCCAATTTGCATTTGCCGTCCGCGTCATGGCGCGCAACGGTGGCTTCCAACTCGGCCACGGGCAGCGAGTTCAGCGCGGTCAAGTCGTCGGGCTGCTCCGGCAAACCTCGCCAATAAAAATTGTCTGAGAGCAACTTGCCGGCGGCGTCCCGCAATTCCAGTTTCATAAAATGCACGGCGGAAAGATTTGCCGGCCAGTTCACGCCGCCCAACACAGTGGCGGCCTCTGGATTGGCGTTGACGGAAAAATCTTGCTGACCGGCGGTTTTCCCATCGAGGGTGTAAATGGTCAGTTGGACTTTAGCCTGCGCCAGGGGAGACGGGAGATTGTTGATCACTTCGACGTTCCAGTTGACTTCATTCAACTGGACATGAACCGGCTCACCCGCTTTTTTCACGGCGAACAGCGCGCTGTTGGGTTCGAGGTCGTAGTGGTAAAGCTGCCAGACAAAACTCGGTTGCGCGGGATGGCTCATCCAAGTGATGACCGCCGTGGCGGTCTTGAACAAGCCGCTGTTACGCCCTTCATACATCGCCCGAAACGCCTCGTAGTTCGCCAGCTGTCCCTTGCGCACGAAGTCCGCCAGATTGGCCACCTGACCATAGCGCTCGGTGATCATTTTGGGATACCGATTTCCGCCTTGTGCGCCGCTGGCCAGATCGTGCTCCGCCCAGTCGTCATTAATGACTTCCCAATCTTTCTTCGGCATCATGCCTTGAACCGATTCTAACGTCGGGATGGAGACGCTGCCGATTTCGGTCTTGAAAACTTCGTTTGCCGGAAAATTGTAAAATTCGCGCGGCGTGCGCCAGTGATAGGGGCCGTGGGAACGCACCCCGCGGCCAGCAGTGGAACTGGCTTGATAAAGTCGTGTCGGATCCAAATCGGCGAGCATCTTCTGCAAGGGCGCGTCAATTTCCTTCGGCGGAAAGCCTTCGTTCCGCGCACACCAAAGAGCGATGGACGGATGGCTGCGAAAGCGAAGCACCTTGTCGCGCACATTGGCCAGATACGTTTCCAAATCGGTCGGGTTCGGACCGTCACTTGGGTTGGGCTGAAAAAATTCATCCCACAACAGGATGCCATACTTGTCGCACATTTCGTAAAGGTCTGCGCTCGTGCTCTGGCCGACCCAGTTGCGAATCATGTTCAGGTTGGCGATTTGGTGCATGCGCACGCACGCCTCCAACCGCTCGCGGGGGATGCGCTTCAGCGCCTCGTCCATGCCCCAGTCGCCGCCCCGGCAAAACACCTTCACGCCGTTGACCGAGAGCGTGAGGTTTTCAGAATCCGGCACGGAATACTGAATTTGCCGGATGCCAAAAGTCACATCCCGCTGGTCAGAAACACTTTTATCCGATTCAAAACTCAGATGCAGTGTATAAAGATTTTGCGGGCCGAAACCGTTCGGCCACCAGAGCTTCGGATTTTTGACGTGCAATCCGGCAACCTGGGCCGGAGTCAGGATGATTTCATTCGTGGCGTTGGCCGCCAGCGTCACCGGCTGTTCAAATGTGACCTCGCCCCAGTTCCCCTTCAACACTCCCGACTGCGGTTGGTCGGTAACGTTTTGCAACGTGGCTTGGACGCACAAGTCGGCGGAACTCAAATCTGGCAGCGGCAATTTGCTGGTGACAATCGGGTCTTTGAGCAGCACCGGACCGCTGGCAGACAAAAACACTTTCTGCCAGATGCCGCTGTCGCGGTCGCGAATGCCCGGAATCCAGTCCCAGCCGATGGCGCAAAGAAAGGTCGGACCGTCTAGGGCGCTCATGCCGCCGTTTTTACCCACCCCGTTGGCCAGAGTTTGCTCAATCGGATCACCAGGATGCGGTTGCGGTGAGATGCGCACCGCCAGCGCCGCCGACTTGCCTGGTTCGACCAAATTGGAAATATCGAACACTCCCCGAATGAAAGCTCCCTTGATGCCGCCAACATTTTTTCCATTAACCCAGACTTCCGCGGCATAATTGATCCCGTCAAAATTCAACCAAATCTTCCGGTGGGCGTAGTCTTTAGGAACGATAAAATCAGTGCGATACCAGTACCGACTGCGGCAGAGACTGTCAGGAATTGTCTTCGTCCGATTATTTTCCCCATATAGCGGTTCGGGATAAACCCCGTCATTGACCAAACTGGTCAGGACCGTTCCCGGCACGGTCGCCGCATACCAGCCGACGGTCGGAAAACCTGCGGTTGAAATTTCCGCGCCGGCTTGCGCCACCTTGGCGGCGTCCTGCAATTTCCAGCCGGAGGAAATTTCAACCAATCCCGGAATCGGCCGCCCGGCACTGTGGAGCGCCGGATTCAACATTCCAATCAAAACAGCGATACAAAACAGCTTGGCGCTGTAATAGCTATGCCCACGGGCAAGGCAGTGCGGTCGTTCACGTTTAGGAGTCGTATTGGGTATCATGTTATTTTGGATGTCAATGTCATTTGAACCTGTCTTGATTCGATGGCAGACGCTGCGGTGACACACCAGTAATGGCTGCCATTTCATCGCCGAAAGCACGCTTGCGAGCTGAACTGATTCCCCAGTTCACCGGCAGGCATTGATACCCTTCGTCAAATCCCTCGCCCTTGCGCCGCCAAATGGCGTGCAACGCCGGTGCGGGAACTTGATCGGTTCGATTCATAATCTCAATTACGGTTGAACTTGGGACGCGCCGTAATCACATACTGGATTTCTTGGGGTTGAAGTCAATGCCAGCCGGTTTGTGAACCAGCGGTTCGCCGGAAAGCAGGCCCAGTGAGACAAGAAAGCGGTCGCACTCGACCAACGAGCAATCATACCATCCGGGGTTCCTGAAAAACATGTGGCTGACCTTGTCGGCCACCAGCAACTCGGCGCGCGCCCCGGTTTGGCGCAGCGCGGGAACCAATTTTTGTGTCGCGG
>Ga0007882_10000400_pt1 | contig 25604 bp, 23 predicted proteins | sample CryBogCBH12Aug01_FD_71195 | JGI IMG/M metagenome (GOLD analysis project Ga0007882, IMG submission 71195) | Freshwater microbial communities from Crystal Bog, Wisconsin, USA - CBH12Aug09.1 | ecosystem: Environmental > Aquatic > Freshwater > Lake | place: Crystal Bog, Wisconsin, USA | collected... | reverse complement strand
GGCCCATAGGTTGTTGTAATGTCAGTCGCATTGAGCCTGATGTGCTTAAAGCCGCCATTCAGCGCATCTCTGAGCAACTTAGCCCCGAGCAGGTTGCTGCAGAGTTGCCGATTAGCCATGAAACGCTTTATCAGCATATCTATGCGGGTAAAGCTGGTGGAGGGGCTCTTTGGAAGAATCTGTGATGTCAGAAGAGGAGAAAAAAGAGATATGCCAGAGGGTTGAGAGAAGAGGTCTAATTGTCAATAAACCTTCTGCTACTAGGACAGCATAAGAACTATTACGGAGAACTCAAACCAGTGGTGACGTCATCAAGAAGATACGTCCCTTGCATGCCAAGGTAAATACAATCACTTTTGGCAACGGAAAGGAGTTTGTAGAGCACGCACGCATCGACGAGGCGTTATGCAGCACGACATACTTTGCAGATCCCCTTAGCAACTGGCAAAGTGAAAGCAACGAGAACTTCAATGGATTGCTTAGGAAGTACATACCGAAAAAGAGACATTTATCCATAGCAGCGGATAAGGAGCTTAAAATGAACGAACGCTGGCAAAACAACCGTCTTAGAAAGAGACGAGGATTCAAGACACCGAACGAGGTGTTTCATGAATCTCTAAACCGTGTTGTACTTCGTCCTTGAATCCATCTGCAGTGATACGTTACAAAAAAGATATTAGTGCGTCATCCCATATTGTAAAAAATCAAATGGAAGGGCTTTATTAGAATGACTAAATTTGAAGTATTAAAAAACTCCAATTTGTATTTAACTATATTTTTGTTATCACTAACACTTGGGTTAGTTGATTGTACAAATAATAGATCAGCCCAGACTTGGTTTGGTTACACAGTGGGTGACTTTATCTACGTTGCCTCGCCCTTTGGAGGTAGACTGGAAAAACTTACTGTTTTGCCTGGAGAAAAAGTTTCAGTTGGAACGCCACTATTTGATCTGGACTCAGAGAGCGAGTCTGCAATCAGGTCTGAAAACTTAGCTAAATTTGAAAATGCGATTTCAACAACTAACAATTTAGGTAAGGGCAAGCGTGCTGATGAGATACGGGTGATAGAGGCTCAACTAGCCCAAGCAGAGGCTGCTCAGACTTACGCCGGTGCGACTCTGAAAAGAGATCGACAAACTTTCGAGTTTGGAGGCTTATCTAAGGCAGAACTTGAAATAGCAATTACCAATGAGGAGCAGGCCAGCAAAAAAGTCGAAGAATTAAGAGCTTCACTAAGCGTTGCAAGATTACCCTCTAGGACAGATGAAATTTTGGCCTCGCAGGCGAATGCTGCTGCAGCTAAGAATGCTCTCAAACAAAGTGATTGGCAACTCTCTCAGAAACACCAAACCTCTAAAGTTGACGGATTGGTATATGAATTATTCTTTCGTGTTGGAGAATATGTCTCTCCCGCTCAACCAGTGCTATCCATTTTGCCTCCCACGAATATCAAAGTCCGGTTTTTTGTACCGGAATCTGATTTGGCAAGTGTTCAACTTGGACAAATTATTAAAATAAATTGCGACGGTTGCGATAAGAATATACCTGCAAGGGTAAGTAGGATTGGAACTCAAGCTGAATATACGCCACCCGTAATTTATTCTAATTCTGAGAGAAGTAAATTAATGTTCTTAATTGAGGCTTATCCCTCGCCAGAGGATGCGAGCCATTTAAGACCTGGTCAGCCCTTAGAGGTTATCAGAGTTGATCAAAAAAATTCAGGAAAAACCAATTGAGTGAATGGGCCATCGATGTCAAAGGACTAACAAAAATTTACGACGGAAAGAGGGTCGTAGATTCAGTTGATCTTCGTGTAAAAAAGGGTAGCATATGCGGCTTCTTAGGGCCAAACGGAAGCGGAAAAACAACCACAATTCGTATGTTGTGTGGATTGCTAAGTGCGGACTCAGGTGCTGGAACTTGTCTTGGATTAGATCTTAAAACGCAGGGACACAATATAAAGAGAAAAGTTGGGTATATGACCCAAAAATTCGGACTGTACGAGGATTTATCAATTCGCCAAAATCTAGATTTTGTCGCAAGATTATTTGAAATCAAGAATCGTCGTGAAACTGTTGATGAAGCACTTTTTAATTTAGGTCTTGAGTCTAGACAAAATCAACTCGCAGGTTCGTTATCGGGGGGGTGGAAACAAAGACTCTCATTAGCAGCTTGTTTGATACATGATCCAGAGTTGCTACTCCTAGATGAACCAACGGCTGGGGTTGATCCTAAGGCTAGGCGAGATTTTTGGGATCAAATACACACGCTTGCAGCAAAAGGTATAACTGTACTTGTGTCGACCCATTACATGGATGAGGCAGAAAGATGCCACGAACTCATATACATTGCATACGGGAAAATTTTAACAAGGGGGACTGAACAACAAATTATTAAAGAGGCTGATCTTCAGGTCAAATCAATTCAAGGCGATTCGTTAATAGAGATATCAAATGATCTAAAAAAATGCGAAGGTATTCTCAGCGTTGCTGCATTTGGTAACTCTATTCATGTGGCAGCACGGGAGTCTAAAACTTTAGATAAAGCTATTGAATCAATTAGGCACGCGGAGGGCTTGCTTATTGCGCCAGTCCAAGCTAATTTAGAAGATATATTTATTAGCCTCATTGCAACAGCAAAAGATAATTACCCTCAAGAGAAGATATGAGCAATTTTTCTTGGAACCGTACCGTTGCAATTTTTCTGAAAGAATTTCAACAAATGTTGAGGGATCGACTTACATTTGCTATGGTCATTGGCGTACCAATCATTCAGCTCATCCTATTTGGTTATGCTATCAATACGGACCCTAAGAATTTACCCACCGCAGTTGTTAGCGCAGAGAGTAGCGTATTCTCACAAAGTTTCGTTACTGCACTGGAGCACACTCGTTACTTCAAGGTAGTAGCGGTTGGGATTAGTGAGCAAGAAGCTGAAATACTCGAGCGAAAGGGAGAGGTTCAGTTTATTGTGCTGATTCCTCCAGACTTTACAAAGAAATTAATTAGAGGGGAATATCCTTCAATTTTATTGAGTGCAGATGCAACTGACCCAAGCGCCGCTGGGAACGCAATTGCAGCACTAAATGCGGTCATACCGCAATCCCTGAGTCACGATTTGGTTGGGCCACTTCATTATTTAAATCAGTCTCAGGCTCCTTTTGAAGTTAGGATTCATAAACGCTATAACCCAGAAGGGTTGTCTAAGTACAATATTGTCCCTGGCTTAATTGGCACAATTTTGACCATGACTATGGTTATGCTTACATCCCTTGCCATGACGAGAGAGCGGGAGAGAGGGACAATGGAGAATTTACTGGCTACCCCAGTCAAACCGCTTGAGGTCATGTGCGGGAAAATACTTCCATACGTAGTAATTGGTTACATACAGTTGTTAGTCGTTCTTGGGGCGGCTAAGTTTTTATTTGATGTACCTATGCATGGGAGTTTTATTTTGCTACTGCTCATGATTGGATTGTTTATGGTTGCCAATTTAGGAGTTGGTTTTACATTCTCGACTTTAGCGAAAAATCAATTGCAGGCTATGCAAATGACTTTCTTTTTCTTTTTGCCCTCTATGCTGCTATCAGGATTCATGTTTCCCTTCAGAGCTATGCCCCTGTGGGCTCAAACGCTAGGTGAGCTACTACCATTAACTCATTTTCTGCGAATTGTGAGAGGAATTATGTTAAAAGGGGTGTCAATTGAGTATGTAATTGCTGATCTTTGGCCGATGCTAGCCTTTTTAATAGCTGTTAGCTTAATTGCCCTCAAACGGTATAAGCAAACACTTGATTAGTTCCACTACTGATTGGTAAGCCGTTATGAATCTATCTAAGATATGTGTATAGTCGCTTGGAACTGGCAACCCCTAAGTGCTTGCCCCTTGCATTTAATTGGTAACAGGGATGAGTTTTACGCGCGTCCAACAAAATCTCTACATTGGTGGAATGAGGAGATATTGGGCGGCAAAGACATGCAAGACGGGGGAACTTGGATGGGCGTAGCGAGGGGCGGCAAATTAGCAGTGCTGACCAACTACAGGGACCCAAGTCAACACCGTGCGAATGTACCCTCTAGGGGTCAGTTGGTGGCTGATTTTTTAACTAAAAATCATAGTCTTGATATCTATTTGAATCATTTGAGCTCAGTTGCGCATGCTTACAATCCTTTCAATTTATTGTTATTTGATGGGACGAATTTAAAAGGCTTTGAGAGTAGACACGCCCGCGTTATAGAGATTCGCCCTGGTTTGGGCGGTGTCTCAAATGGCGATTTCTTTGCGCCTTGGCCCAAACTTAGAAACTTAACAAATCAGTTTCAATTGAGTTTAAAAAACGGCATTACGGAGGATAGGCATTTTTTAAGTTTGCTTCAAAACGATATACGAGCAAAGGATGCTGATCTACCTCAAACTGGAGTTGATATAGATCGTGAGCGTGAACTGTCAGCGTGTTTTATACGAACACCTGCATACGGCACTCGCGCCTCTAGTATTGTTCGTATTTTTGATCAAACATTATTCTTTACAGAACAGTGTTTTGATAGCCAGGGTGCAACAACCCTAACGCAGCAAAGCTTTTCACTTTAAATGTAGAATTAAAACAGGTAGTTATTGAATCTTTTATGAACTGAAGAAGTTATGGACAAGAGCTGCTATGAACAACTTGAATTTTTAGCTAAATTTCAATTACTTTAACCCCGCATCAAATCTTTTAAAAATATCAATTGCTCCCATCAGGACTTTTGAGTAAGAGAACGCACATGACCAACGAAATTGAATATACCCCACCTAAAGTTTGGACTTGGGAGAAACCCAATGGAGGAGATTTTGCTGGTATCAATCGCCCAACAGCAGGGGCAAGGGTTGATAAGGAGCTCCCTGTTGGTCGTCATCCGTTGCAACTTTACTCAATGGGTACTCCCAACGGCGTTAAAGTCACAATTATGTTGGAGGAGTTGTTGGAACTTGGACACTCTGGTGCCGAGTACGATGCTTGGCTAGTGCGAATTGGGGATGGAGGCCAATTTAACTCAGGATTTGTTGCGCTTAATCCAAACTCAAAAATTCCTGTCCTTCAAGACCGAAGCACACCTAATCCAATTAGAGTGTTTGAATCAGGATCGATCCTACTTTACTTAGCAGAAAAATTTAATACTTTTTTGCCTCATGATCTAGTGACTCGCACTGAGACGATGAACTGGCTGTTCTGGCAAATGTCGAGTGCCCCATATTTAGGCGGTGGATTTGGTCATTTCTATGCGTACGCTCCTAAAAAGTTTGAATACGCCATCGATAGATTTTCAATGGAAGTTAAGCGTCAACTAGACGTCCTTGATCAGCACCTCGCTAATAATGAGTTTATGTCTGGACATGATTACACAATCGCTGATATTTCAATATTCCCTTGGTATGGGGGATTGGTTTTGGGTTGGCTATATGAGGCGGGAGAGTTTCTGAGCGTGCACCAGTATAAAAATGTTCGTCGCTGGGCGGATACTGTTTACGCAAGGCCTGCCGTTAAAAGAGGGCGGATGGTTAATCAAGTTAGAGGCGATTTATCTCAGCAGTTGCACGAACGCCATGAGGCGAGTGACTTTGATACGAAAACACAAGATAAGTTGGTTAAATGAGGGATATGCCTTGCCTGCCCAACTGTTAACTCCTGAGCTGTAGTAATAAAGTATCCGTCAATCAGGTTTTGGTATGCATTACAGCAATAGCTCCACACTGTGGAACTGGCCTTGAGCTTAAACTCCTTTTGGGATACTCCATAGGTTGTACTCGCTAATCCGGGCTACAGTACTGCGTTAGGATTATTTACATCCTTCAAATCGTTAATAAAATAAATGCTTTATTTATCAACGGCTTGGGTGGTGCTATGCAAGTTATTTCAAAGCAAATAGACAATAAAGAAAAGCTGCACGATATTTGTTTATGGATACGTGCAAACGTTGATAAGCAGATTGGTTGGGAAGAATTAACCAAGCATAGTAATCTTTCACATAATTATTTAATTCAACTCTTTAAATCCATCAATACAACACCAATGAGTTATGTACGAAAAGTAAAAGATGAAGAAAAAAAGATTGAGATTGAAACCGCAGAGATTAAGTTAAGTAAAAATATACAAAATAAAATTCCAGTCAATTTGTTGAAACAATTCAATTAGTACATGACTTTTAAATTACGATGATTTATACTAGATCATCAAAACAACTTAGTTATTATCTAATTTAATCAGTACGTTTTTATGGGTTATATCGTTTCATTTCTATTAGGCGTTTATGTTGCTACTTTCGGCCTAACCAGTACTGCGGTTGTGATTGACAACGCAGTTAAAAAGGCACAAATTTATATGGCTGATGCGTCAAGGACTAGCCCTAAGCACTAGACGCTAGATGGCAAGTTAGTTTGATTAATCTGAAGCGCACAACAAGTTCAAGATTTTTCAGAAGAACATACTTAAATTGTTTTTCAACGCTAATCTGAACTAACAATCTACTGTCAAATACGTGTTTAAGTTTATTGCTCAGGTTGCTAATGGATAATTTTTTATTCCTAAAGCGTTTGAATTGTTTGTGTAAATATTACCCAAGCTCTAGAAATTTATTAGACATCCTGGTTGTATAAAATTCTGTTCGTAATTGAGTTGAATTTCGGGAAAACCCGGGATAAGTATTTAGTTGATTAGAGCTACATTATGCGGTCTTGTCACAAAAGATACACATTTGTAAGAATCAACTTAGGAGACGTATGAATAAATCAAAAACCATTTCAATTGCTGCTGCACTTGCTGTTGCAGGAATAACCTCAGCAACTGCGCAATCAGCCAAAACGAATCCCTGGGAAGGTGCTTATGGGCAGTTGGCGATTGGATATGGTGTATTTACACCTTCATTAGGAAATGGAGTAGTTGCAGCAATAGGAGGAACATCTACTGCTACAAATGTTAATAGTGTGAAAACAGGTCTTGGAAATGTTGTTGGTGGGTACAACTTCAGTATCGATCAAAATTATTTGATTGGCGTAGGGGCATCATACTACCCAGGAGCTAGCTCAACTGCAAACGGAACTTTGAATGTGATTACTGCTGGAGGTTTAACTGCCTCTACTACTGTAGCTTCATACAATATTCACAATTTATACAATGTCTTCTTGAGTCCTGGGTATGCATTAGATAAAGACCGTTTGGCTTACGCAAAATTAGGCTACACGGGCTCTACCATTGGCATTTCAAGTCCAACAATTCCATATTCGACGATCAACTTGACAGGTGCAACAGTAGGTTTGGGCTACAAGCAAATGATATCGCCAACACTGTATGCAATCGGAGAAGTGAATTATGCGTCCTATAGCACCACTACTGCATCAGTTACCACCACCTCGGGTGTGGTAATTTCTAGTGTGCCTGCAAAGGGAACAGGAACGGATTTTTTAATTGGAATAGGCTACCGATTTTAATTAGTCGCTTAAGTTAATTAAAGCCCTCTCAGAGGGCTTTAATTTTTTGATCACTTGATAAAGTTTAAACATAAATTTTACTAATGAATTCTGATTTCAAAGTGAAAAACCTTAAGACGATTCGTTGGATGGGTTGTCTTTTATTTTATGTATTCTTATTTGCTAACGTAACGTTGTGTGCATCAGCAATACTTCTCTCAATCCCGTTTACCAGTGCTAGTTCGCGGTATTCAATTGGTCGGTTTTGGAGTAAGACTACTCTTATTGCTTTATCTAAATTGTGTGGAGTGAGATTTCAGGTTATTGGTTTGGAGAATATTCCAAAAGATCCCAACGTCTCACTAATCGTATTAGGTAAACACCAATCCGCTTGGGAAACCATTGCATATCCTTCAATTTTTCCGAGGCAATTGTGTTTTGTGTTTAAAAGAGAGTTATTGCTGTTACCGTTTTTTGGTTGGGCGTTAGCTGCAACCAACATGATTCACATAAACAGAGGGGACCGCGAGAAAGCGCGGGCTATCGTTGCAAGTCAAGGAAAGAAGCAATTGTCTGAAGGGAAATGGATTGCTATTTTTCCAGAAGGAACGAGAACAGCGTTTGGCACTTTTAAACCCTATAGAAGAGGCGGTGTGCGTCTAGCGGTAGCCACTCAGACAAATATTTTGCCAGTAGCCCAAAATTCAGGCAGATTTTGGCCAAGAAATTCTTTTCTTAAAGAACCGGGCTTAATCACCGTATCCGTACTTCCAGTTATCAGTGTCGATTCTAAATCTGAAGACGAACTGCAATCGACACTAGAACTCTCAATTGAGAGTGAAATGTGTAGATTAGAAAACGTTACTTAATCCTATTACAAATTCGGCCGTTTACAAAGCGGGTCTGAATCAAAAACTAAACGCTTTTCAAATTGACAGTTCAATTTGTGTGAGCTTGAATGTTATCAATAAGTAGTATATTGTTTGAGTTAAAGTTAATTCGATTTGTCGAATTGAATTAAAAAAGAGCTAGAAGCTAAGTGTTTGTTCATTGTGGTTGATTGAATCATTAAAATTGGGAAATGTCCTATAAATGTCCTATTGACAGGACAATAGAACCTCTGCAACATATAGGTCAATGAACTCCAATCTCCCTTTACCCAAGTATCACCAAATTTATTTGGTGTTGCGCGAGCAATTGATTGATGGCGCTTACAGAGATGGATTGCCTGGAGATTTCTCATTAATGCATCAATTTGGAGTTGCACGAATAACTGTACGAAAGGCGCTTTCTCAACTTGTGGATGAGGGCTTAATTATTAGGGAGCCGGGAAAGGGAACAAGAGCAGTAGTTCAAGAACGTCTAAACCACAAACATACCGCACTACACAGCGAGCTCAAGCAAGCAAAACTAAGTGGACTGCTAGAAAATTTAGTTAGTATGGGGCTGAATACTCAGGTAGAGGTTTTATCTGTTCAGATGCTGAACCCGCCGGAAGATGTTCGAGAGGGCTTACAGATTTCATCTCATCAGTTTGTACAAAAGGCTGTACGAGTGCGTTCCACTGAGGATGGACCACTTTCATACATAACAACATGGGTACCCGCTGAGATTGCAAAAAACTTTGGTAAGCGTGAACTTCAAAGAAAACCTATCCTTTTATTGCTAGAGGAAGCAGGGGTTAAAGTAGCAAGAGCTGAGCAGGCAATAACTGCAAAGTTGGCTGACTCAGTTGTGGCCAAACACCTTGATGTTCAGGTGGGGTCAGCACTGCTCGCTGTTAGACGCCTTATTTACGATCAAAATGACCGTCCTCTTCAGTGGTTGAACGGCTTATACCGCCCGGATCGGTATGAATATCAAATGCAGTTATCTCGTGTTGGTAGCATTAAAGCAAAGGTTTGGGTAAGTAAAGAGTTATCGGCAAGATTTCATTGAGGTGTGTGCAGCTGTGTGTACCTGTTTCGTGTTAGATTTATTTGTTTTTCAAAAGAATTTTCATTTTTCCAACCTGGAGGATATTTATGCGTTCATCTAATAAGGATATAAAGTCAGGGTTAAATACACTGGCTAATCAAGACGATACAGATTTCACATTTGGGAGCAATTTAAGTATTGAAACTCCTAAATCAAGACGCAAGTTCTTGCTCAACTCCGCAAGCGGTGCTCTCGGAGTGTCTGCAATGTCCTTTCCTATGATTGGTGGAGCGCAGGCACAGTCCGTGAAGGTAGGAGTTTTGCATCCAGTAACTGGTGCTAATGCTTACTCTGGACAACAGTGTCGATTAGGTGCCGAGATGGCCATAGAGGATATCAACAAGCGAGGAGGCATCAAGTCTCTCGGCGGAGCCAAAATTGAAGCTTTAATGGGTGACGCTCAGTCAAATCCGCAGGCGGGCTCTGCAGAGGTTGAGAAAATGAATGAGGCCGGCGTTAGCGCCATTGTGGGTGCTTATGCTTCTGCTATTTGTTTGGCAACTACACAAACTGCTGCTAAATACAATCTCCCGCACGTGGTTGACGTAGGTGTTGCAGATCAAATCGTGGAACGAGGTTTAAAAAACACATTTAGATTTGGTCCTGGTTATAAAAAATGTGCGCAAATTGCTGTTGCAAATCTTCATGTTCTAAATACCGCAGCTGGCAAGCCCGCAAAAACTGTCATGATCATTCATGAAGAGTCATTATTTGGAACGGGCACTGCAAATTTACTGTCCTCCGAGCTCCCAGGCTACGGTTATGAAATCAAGGAAGTAATCAAGCACGCTAATCCAACACGTGACTTCAATAATATCGTGCTTCGAATGAAGCAGGTCAATCCCGATATTGTGATACCAGCTAACTATTACAACGAGTACGCTTTACTCGTTAGAACTATGCAACAACAAAAGGTTACACCTAAGGCTATCTACTCTGTTTTAGGGGGTGCTGCGTCGAGCTACAAATTTTTAAAGGAGTTCCCAGAGGCTGCCAATGGCATTATCGACTGTAATCACTGGTTTAACCCGAAAGATAAACGATCTGCTGAGTTAAAGAAACGTGTCGAAGCCAAGGGACAGTTCTTTAGCTACGAAGTATTTATGACTTATACAGCAATGCAACTTTTGGCAGATGCAATTGAGCGAGCAAAATCGAGTGATCGAGCCGCAATTATTGATGCGCTCTCTAAGAGCACATTCGCAGATCACATCATGCCTTACGGCGCAACACAGTTTGTTAATGGACAAAATATGGGCGCCCAGCCTCTCATGACTCAAGTGGTTAAAGGAGACATTAAAGTTATAGTTCCCCGCGAGTTCAGAGAAGTAGAACCCATATTTCCTATGAAGGCTTGAAGAATTAATTCATTCATTGAATTGGAAAAAGTGTGTTTGACTCCTCAATATTTCTATCATCATTGATTAACGGGATAACAATGGGTGCGGTTTACGCACTCATTGCCCTAGGACTGACCTTAGTTTACGGGGTCTTGCATATCATTAATTTTGCGCACGGTGCCTGTTTGATGATTGCTTTATACGGTGTCTACGGGCTGTGGGCTGCGCTAGGAGTAGATCCTTATGCTGCTTTACCCATTATGATTGCCTTGATGTTAATGCTCGGATACATATTACAGCGCTACGTGATTAACCGCGCTGGACACACCAGGGATGAGCGAGTGCTTTTATTAACCCTTGGGTTATCTATTATTTTCGAAAATCTGGCACTTATCCTATTTCACTCTGATACGAGAACTATTGAGACTACTTATAGTCTTCAAACGATTCAGCTCGGCTCAGTGATGCTTTCATTGCCAAAGTTCTATGCTTTTTGGGGTGCACTGGGTGTGAGTGCAGTGATGTTGGCGATTATGAAGTGGACAGATTTGGGGCGTGCAATTAGGGCAGTTGCCAAAGAAAGAGTCGGCGCAAAATTAATGGGTATTGATGTGGAGCAGGTATATGCTATGAGTTTCGGTATTGGCCTGGCCTGCCTGGGCGCTGCAGCTTGCTTTTTATTACCCGCTTACTACGTTAACCCAAGCGTAGGTAACGGATTTATTTTTGTATCCTTTACGATCGTAGTGCTTGGAGGTATGGGAAGTTTTCTGGGCGCTTTACTCGGCGGATTATTAATAGGTGTTATTGAATCTTTAGGTGGGCTTTATCTAGGGGAGTCCTTAGGGCAGGTGGGAATATTTGTTGTATTCGTTTTCTTCCTCATCTTTAGGCCACAAGGAATGTTTGGGAGCAAATCATGAAAGATATTAAATTCATTGCTCTTTTTACTTTAGTGCTTGCTACATTGCCATTTTTAACGAATTCTGGTGTGGTTTTAAATTTTGTTGTGATGGCTCTTTACGCTAGTTTACTTGCCCAGTCTTGGAACATATTGGGGGGGTATTCTGGTCAGTTCTCTTTTGGAAATGCTGTTTTTTTTGGTACAGGTGCTTATGTTCAAGTCATCGCTCAGATGCACTTTGGTCTTAATGCCTGGGACGCTTTGTTTTTCGCTCTTTCTTTAAGTGCAATTGTTGGAGTGTTTATTGGTTCTGTTTCGTTTCGTTACGGTTTAAAGGGCTCTTACTTTGCCCTAGTTACTTTAGCGATGGCAGAAATCTTTCGAATTCTCTCGCTGAGCGTTGGATTTACAGGTGGTGGTGTAGGGTTGATGTTGCCTTTAAACAATACGTTTTTAGGTATGCAATTTATTAACAAGTCTGGTTATTTATGGCTTATTCTGGCTCTAGTTTGTTCCACATTACTCATCACCACTTACATCAAACACTCCAAGTTAGGTGCTTACATGCAGGCTGTGAGAGATAACGAAGACGCAGCAAAAGCTTTGGGCATAAATCCTTTTAACGTTAAGTTATTTTCCATCTCGATTTCCTCTGTAGTAATGGGAGCAGGTGGAGCAATTTATGTTCAACTTTTTCAGTATATAGACCCCGGAATTGCCTACGGACCCCAGTCCTCGGTGGAGGCGTTAGTTGCTGCCATAGTTGGTGGGGTGGGAACGCTATGGGGACCCATCATTGGCGCAACAGCCCTGTTATTGATGTCCGAGCTTACCCGAAATTTGTTTGGTCAAATTCCTGGAATCAATATGGTTATCTATGGATTGGTGTTGGTGTTAATCGTGTTATTTGCTCCTTCTGGACTTTCAGGTCTTGGCTTATCAGTAAGGGCTTTATTTTCAAGATCTTTCAGCTCTTCTAGATCTAAATTAATTGAAGACTCTCCAACTCACGGGGGCAAAGGATGAAAGCCTCTTTATTAACGAGTGAAAATATACTTAGTCTCAATTCAGTGAGCAAGTCTTTTGCTGGACTAAAAGCTGTAAGTGAAGTAAGCATTGATGTTCATAAATACTCATTAACAGCTTTGATTGGGCCTAACGGAGCAGGCAAGACAACTTTATTTGCTCTTATATCTGGATTCTTAAAGCCAGATACGGGAAGGATCGTATACAACTCTAACGATATTACTGGATTAGCACCGTTTGTAAACGCCAAAGAGGGTTTGACCCGCACTTTCCAAATCGTACAACCCTTTGCTGGTCAGACAGTACTTGAGAATGTAGCTATTGGGGCGCATCTGCATTACTCTAACAGGTCCCAAGCACTTGAATACGCGTCACACGTAATCGAGAAAATGGGTCTTCATACTTACGCAAATAAATTATCTAGTGATCTAACGATTGCGTTTAGAAAACGTTTGGAGCTTGCAAAGGCACTAGCCACTCAGCCTAAACTCATTTTATTAGATGAAGTTCTAGCAGGTCTTAACCCGAGAGAGATACAGGAGATGATTCCTATTGTAAAAAACTTGGTGAATGAAGGCGTCACTGTTCTCATGATTGAACACGTGATGCAGGCAGTGATGAATTTAGCTGATAAAGTATTCGTGCTCGATCACGGCGCATTGATTGCTGAGGGAACTCCAAGTGAAGTCACTCAAAATGAACTTGTCATCGAAGCTTATCTCGGCAAAGGTGCCGCAGAGCGTTTAAACCGTAAGCATTTAGTAACCTCCCAGAAGGAGGGTACTTAATGGGAATACTCCTAAGTGTTGATAAATTGAGTGCGGGCTATCCTAGCGGAGCAAACGCACTGAGTGGTGCGAACGGAACTGCTGACAATTCGGGCACGCTTGAGATCCTTAGGGAGGTGAGTCTGGAGATCAATCAAGGAGAAATGGTTGCATTATTGGGAAGCAACGGTGCGGGTAAAACGACACTATGTTCGGTATTGAGTGGTCTTATCAAGCCGTCACGTGGAGATATTTACTTTGACTCCATTAATTTAACAGCACTTGCTTATCCTGAGGTGGTTGCTTGTGGGCTTATACAAGTACCAGAGGGTAGGAAAATATTTCCTAATTTAAATGTCAAGGACAATTTGTTGTTAGGTGCATTTAAGAGAGCTCAGAGCAGGCGCCATGAGAATTTAGAAAAAGTCTTCAACACCTTTCCAAGACTAAGGGAGAGAGCTCACCAACTAGCAGGTTCTATGAGCGGAGGAGAGCAGCAAATGCTTGCAATCGGAAGAGGCATGATGGCTGAGCCTAAGTTGCTGGTGTTAGATGAGCCCTCGCTGGGACTATCTCCTCTTTTAGTGGAGGAGATGTTTGAACTTATCTTAAAGCTTAAGCAGACAAACTTATCTATCTTGTTAGTTGAACAAAACGTAGGTCAATCGCTAGAGTGTGCGGACCGAGCCTATGTTTTAGAGAACGGAAGTATCCGCTTCTCCGGGACCCCTGATGATCTCCTTGCTAGTGACGAACTCAGAGTTGCTTATCTAGGCATATGAAATACGGTTATTTACTTTTAAATTTTTTGCAAAGCTTACTTAATTCCCTTACTTTTTATAGTTTGAGGATATTAATATGCGTGGCTTTTAATGTCTCGTTGTGCGCCCAGGCGCAGTTGATACATAGCGCTCCAATCAAAATTATGGTGGGTGCCCCTGCCGGAGGAACCACGGATACTACGGCGAGAATCCTAGCGCACGCTTTGAGTCAACAGTTATCAAGAAATGTTGTAGTTGAAAACCATCCTGGTGCTGGGGGGAACTTGGCTGCGGAGTTGGTTGCTCAAGCGCCAGCTGACGGCAACACACTCTTAATGTGCTTTACCTCTCACGCGATTAATGCGAGTCTTTACCCTGCTCTTAGTTTTAATCCAATTAAAGACTTTACTCCGCTAACTTTAGTGGCAAGCTCGCCTTCGGTGTTGGTAGCCTCACCCTCTGTTCGGTCCTACGGGATCCAAAACGTCAACGACTTACTCTCCTACGCTAGAGCGCACCCGGGAAAGCTTAACTTTGCGATTGGTGCGCTTGGTTCCTCACTTCATATGGCAGGGGAGGAATTCAAAATGCGAGGCGGAGTCTATATTGTCAACATACCCTATAGAGGGACTGCCCCTGCTGTCCAAGACCTCCTCGCCGGGCAAGTCGAATTGATGTTCGCTGCAGTTGGAAATGTTCAGCAACACATTAAAAGTGGCAAATTGATTGCACTGGGTGTGACCAGTATGAAGCCAATTGACTCGTTACCCGGCGTTGCTCCTATTGCCCAGTCATTACCCGGGTTTGAGTCCAGCGCTTGGTTTGGATTATTAGGTCCTGGGGGAATGAGCCCGCAGCTTCAACGAGACCTTAGTCAAGCAGCACGCCAATCCTTAAGTCTTCCCGAGACTAGGTCCAAAATTGAAATGGAAGGGGCAACTGTAGTCGCAAGTTCAAGCTCAGAGTTCACCCGGTTTTTGAGTACGGAGGTGGTTCGCTGGAAAAAAGTTGTAGCTTATTCAGGAGCCAAACCAGAATGAAAAACATTAATCATTCAAGTTCTATGTCAAGGCCTCAAACTTTGGCGCAAAAATTGATAGCAAAAAGTGCTGGCGTTGAAGCAGTTAGTAGTGGAGATATTCTTACCTGCAAAGTCGATTTAGCAATGTTTCATGACTCCTCAGGCCCGAGGCGACTTAAACCAATGTTAGAGAGTCTTGGGGCTAGGATTTGGGACACTTCAAAAGTTGTTTTAGTATTGGATCATTACGTTCCGGCTACTGACGCGCAGTCGACCCAGATTGTTCAAATCACAAGAGATGTTGCAAAAGAGTGGAGACTGCCTAACGTAATTGATACACAGGGTATTTGCCACGTTGTTCTTCCTGAACGTGGGCATCTAAAACCCGGTATGTTTTGTGTAGGAGGTGACTCGCATTCACCCACAGGCGGTGCCTTTGGTACATATATGTTTGGTATTGGCGCAACTGAAATGTTAGGGGTTGTGGTAACGGGTGAGATATGGGTTCAAGTGCCGAGAACACTCTTTATGAATTGGCGGGGAAAATTGCGAGACGGTGTTTGTGCTAAAGATATGATGCTGCATATGATCGCGCGCCTTGGTATGAACGGTGGTGCTTATCAGGCGGTTGAATTCACCGGAGACGCAGTTCGTCACCTCAACATGCACGAGCGAATGACGCTCTCCAATATGAGTGCTGAGTTGGGATCTCAAGTTGGACTTGTTGCACCGGATCAGATCACTATAGATTATTTAAAAAACACCAGAAACGACTTAAACGAGGAATGGTGTCGTCATGCACTGCAGCACTGGTACTCTGACGAAGGCAGCGAAGGTGAACACTTTGATTTTGACGCCAATGAACTAAGTCCCCAAGTAGCTGCACCCCACAGTCCTGCGAAATCTGCATCAATTCAGAGCTACGGGCGTGAGCGCTTTAACGTAGCTTACATAGGTGCGTGCACAGGTGCAAAATTAGAGGATTTACGTGCAGCAGCAAGAATTTTAAAAGGCCGCAAAGTTGCAAGCACGTTAAAACTCTTAGTTGCTCCAGCGAGCGCTCAAGAACAGCGTATTGCTGCATCCGAGGGTGTTATGAAGTGTTTGGAGGACGCTGGGGCTACTGTGCTTGCCAATACTTGTGGCGCTTGCGCAGGCTACGGCTTTAATTTTCAAGAAAACGACCGCGTTATATCTAGCACGGCAAGAAATTTTAAAGGCCGCATGGGCCCGGCTAGTGTGGACGTTTTTCTCGCCTCACCGTACACGGTTGCTGCGAGTGCTTTGAGGGGTGAGCTTTGCGACCCCAGGGAGTATCTCTCATGAGTAGCGAGTTCAGTAAAGTATGGCGCTTACCTGGTGACATAGATACAGATAACTTAGCCCCAGGCGCGTATATGAAACTACCGGTAGCGCAAATTGCAAAGCACACACTGGAGTCAATTAGAGCTGAATTTGCATCGTCTGTGAAAGTGGGAGATGTAATCGTAGCTGGTCCTAATTTTGGAATTGGTTCCTCCAGAGAGCAAGCAGCAGGCGTCTTGGTCGAGCTCGGAATTCGAGCGGTGATTGCGCCCTCGTTTAGTGGATTGTTTTTCAGAAATGCCTTTAATCTGGGGCTATTACTGCTTACCTGTGAACAAGCAGAATTAATTGGCGAGAGTGAACTGATTCAGTTGAAACAAGAAACGCGACAAGACGCATTACTAGGTATTCAGCATACATTTTGGGTTATCTCAGAAAAGCGAGAGAAACTTAAATGCTCTGATATTCCAGATTTTTTGATGCAGATGATCGATCACGGTGGACTCATAAATGTTTTGAAATTCAAAATGAATTATGCACACAACATAAAAGCGGAATAATTTCTTTAAATAAAGCTATGCAAACTAATCTAAAAAATTCTGAAATTGATGCTGTCACACTCGCAGTGCTTAAAGGACGCTTAGAACAAATCGCAGATGAGATGGATGCAACCTTATACAGAAGTGCTTTCAACCCTATTATTGCAGAGGCGCATGACGCTTGTCACGGCATTTACGACGCACTGAGCGGGGATACTCTCATTCAGGGTAAAACGGGGCTTCCAATATTTGTTGGAGCAATGTCGTTTGCAGTGAGATTGGCACAACGAGTTGCTAGTGAACGCGGTGGAATGCAAAACGGCGATACCTGGCTTTTTAACGATCCTTATGAAGGCGGCACACACGCCAATGACTTTAAATTGGTAAGACCATTTTTTAGAGGTAATAAATTATTTTGTTTTCTCGCCTCTGCTGCGCATTGGCATGATGTGGGCGGCGCAGTTCCCGGAAACTATAACCCAGGTGCTACGGAGTGTTGGCAAGAGGCGGTCCAAATTCCTCCTGTGAGAATCATTAAGGATAGAGTGTTAGATCAAGACGTTTTATCAATATTAACCGCCAACACTAGATTACCCAACAGTCTTTGGGGCGATTTGAACGCTCAGTTAGCTGCGCTTGATTTAGGGGAAAAACGTCTACACGCTTTGTTAGATGAGTTTACCGATTCTGTGATTGACTTTGCAATGCAAGAGCTAAGGAGAAGAGCGTGCTTGTTGATGAAATCTGAGATTTCAAAAATTCCAGACGGAGCTTACGTATTTGAGGACTTTTTAGATAACGACGGGGTATTAGACGAGCCCCTTTTAATACATCTTGAGATGAAAATTAAGGGTGATAAGTTAACACTTGATTTTTCCAAAACCGCTGCTGAATGTTCTGGCCCTGTCAACATTTCAATGGCAACCTCAGTTGCTGCCTGTTATGTAGCTTTAAAACACCTTTTTCCAAACGTACCGGCAAATGCAGGTGTCTTGGATGCGGTTGAATTTGTAATCCCAAACGGACTCATTATCAGTGCGACCAAACCCAAACCAGTTGGTGGTTACACGGAAACAATTTTAAGAATGATTGACATTATCTTTGGTGCCGCCTCACTGGCCGATCCTAATTTAGCAATGGCCCATGCCTACGGCACTATCAACGCACTTTCTATAGCGGGACATAGAACTGACGCCTCCCGTAAAGGTCAACGCTGGGTTATGTTTAGTTTCTTTGGAGGGGGCCACGGGGGGCACTCCGAAGGTGACGGATTGAACCACGGAAATGCACCCATATCGACTGCAACAATACCACCTCTAGAGATTTTGGAGGCGGCTTACCCGGTTCGTTTTACGCAGTGGGCTTTGCGAACAGATTCTGGTGGAGACGGTGAGCACAAAGGGGGTATGGGTGCGGTCTATGAGATTGAACTTTTAGAGGAAAGCGCGGAAGCTTTTATTTTTGGCGAAAGAGGAAAGTTTCCGCCAAAGGGCGTTGTTGGCGGACAACCCGGAATGCTAAATGTTTTTGAGTATGAAAACAATGGAGAATTTCTAAAGCCTCCCATGATCTCAAAAATGCAGGGCATTAAATTAAAAAGGGGCGAACGCGTGCGTCTTTCAACTCCTGGTGGAGGTGGTTGGGGCGATCCTGCAAAAAGATCTGCAACTTCAAAGCATCAAGACACTAGTGAAAGAGCGTCTAATTCGGTTGTTAGATCCGAGGGGCAAAAGTGATGACCACTCTTAACTCTAAAACTCTTGAAAGCTCCCTCGTTGTAGGGGTTGATGTTGGCGGCACTTTTACTGACCTATTTATTCTTGATGAGATAAGCGGAAAGGCCAGCATAGTGAAAGTTCCCTCAACCCGAGGAAATGAATCAGAGGGATTCATGAACGCGCTAAACAAAATAGTAGGTTCAAATGATTTAAATAATTCGGGTCACACCGATAAAACACAAAGTCCTATCCGGTGCATCAAAACAATTGTTCATGGAACAACGGTGGGTACCAATGCTCTGTTAGAGCGCAAAGTCGCTAAAACAGGAATGATTACAACACGCGGCTTTCAAGATGTGCTTGAAATGCGACGAAGAGATCGACCTAAGACCTGGGGTCTAAGGGGCGAGTTTAAGCCTGTCATTCCAAGGTATCTAAGGCTTGAGGTGGATGAACGTGTGCTTGCGGACGGAACTCTTCACACACCACTTGATGAATCTCAGGTTAGAGCTGCGGTAAACGAGCTCTTATCTCAAGGGTGTGAGGCAGTCTGTATTTTCTTTATCAATGCCTTTGCAAATAAATCCAATGAGCTCAAAGCTTTGGAGGTTGTAAAGTCACTTTGGCCTAATCAGTTTATTACCAGTGCAGTCATGGTGCTACCTGAGATTAGGGAGTTTGAGCGCTGCTCCACCGCAGCGCTGAGTGCAGTTTTACAGCCCGTAGTGGGTGAGTATTTGAATAGACTAGACGACTCTTTAAGGGAGGCTGGGTTTGGCGGTGAATTTTTAATCGTCCAAAGTAATGGCGGAGTTATGTCTCTTGAGACTGCATCCGATATGCCTTTTAAAACTGCGTTGTCTGGTCCAGCTGCCGGTGTAATTGCATGCGCTGAGATCGCAAAAGCTGCGGGTTTTGATCGAGTCATTACTGGAGACATGGGGGGCACTTCGTTTGACGTGTCTCTCATCGATGAGAACGGTGCTAGTCTAGCTGCACAAACCGCTATCGAATTTGGTCTTGTTATTCGCTCGCCCATGATTCAAATAGAAACCATCGGTGCTGGAGGTGGCTCAATTGCAAGCGTTGATTCAAGCCAAATGCTGAGCGTTGGACCTGAGTCCGCTGGGAGCAATCCGGGACCCGCTTGTTATGCAAGGGGAAACCTTCGCCCAACTGTGACTGACGCTAATGTAGTGCTAGGTCGAATAGCCTCAGATAGGCCGCTTGGAGGTGGGATGTTAAAGCCTTTGGATCTGTCTTTAGCGACTAAGGCTATTAAAGAGCATGTGGCTGACCCTCTGGGTATCGATGTAATGAGCGCAGCTGAGGCGATTTTAAAAGTTGCCAACTCTAAAATGGCCGGAGCAATTAGATTAGTTTCTATAGAGAAAGGTTATGATCCTCGAGACTTTGCTTATATGCCTTTTGGCGGAGGGGGTGCACTCCACGTGTGTGCCATGATGCGAGAGGTAGGTGTGAAAAATGGTCTGATACCGCGTTACCCAGGTGTCACTTCTGCCTTAGGTTGTGTCATTGCAGATATGCGTCATGATGGTGTACAGACGCTCAATATCTTACTTGACGCTCTTGATATCAAAACAGTTAAAGAACTCATTAAATCTATATCGGATACTTGCCATCGTAGGCTAGAGCAAAGCGGAGTAAAGTTCGTCCAAATACAAGAAATTTTAAGTTTCGATATGTTATACCTAGGACAAACTCATACTCTAAATGTTAGTTTTGAAGAGCTCTCATCAACACAATCTGATATCGCGCCAAAAACTAAGAAGGACTGGAATAACTTAAGTCTGCAAGAGATTAAGATTGCATTTGAAAATGCTTATCAAAACGCTTTTGGTAGAACACTAGGTAATATAGGGATTAAAGTCCTCAATCTAAGGTTTTCTGTTGTAGGTGTTAGACCTAAGTTTGATCTTGGTGTACTCGCTCCATCAAATAAACTGATGCCTGAACCACTTGGCTATCAAAATGTATTCCACAGTGGTTCACAGCACAAAGCGCTCAGGTACGCCAGGTTGGATTTACCCGTCGGCGCGCGTATTGTGGGGCCTGCGGTGTTAGAGCAAAGCGATACAACTTTGTGGTTAGAGCCTGGATTCGAAGCTGTAGTTGATCGACTAGGTAACTTGATACTCACCCAAACTACGGATGAGGAATAGTGCGATGAATGAAGTAAATAAATCTTTATCCCTCCCTGCATCTAAATGCTCAGCAGCGCAAGTAGCGCTGTTAATCGTTGATTTACAAAACGATTTCTTACATCCTAGAGGAGCATATGCGAGGGGCGGGGCAGTGAGCGAAAAAGCAAGGGCATTACCCAACAAAGTTGCTCAGATTGCTAAAAGTATCAAAGAGCGTGGCGGCTTAGTTGTTGCTAGTCAATTCACCCTTTGGCCGGGAACTGCAGGTGAGCCACTCATATCAGATCATTTAAGAAAGCTAAGACCCTTCTTAATGAAAGGGGACTTTGAACCCTTGGGCTGGGGGCAACAAAACGTCGACGAACTTAAAGATTGGATTGACTTCTCAGTCTGTAAGGTCGCATATTCAGCTTTTTTTAATACTCAATTGGATTGGGTTTTGACGCGAACAGGTATTAAAGAACTGGTTGTTTGTGGAATAGTTACAAACGGGGGTGTGGCAAGTTCTGTGCGTGATGCACATGTGCGGGACTACAGGTGTACAGTTCTCAGTGATGGTTGTGCGGCTTTCAGCGAAAAAATTCACGAAACCTCTCTAGCTGATCTTAGAACCGTTGCAAGCGTTAGTACGTGTGAGGAATATTTAAGCGCTGTAAATAACTAACTAAGCCTCAAAATATTATTCATTTAGCGATGATTCGATCAACAAGCCCCCGGGTATATTTGAATCCACATGTGGGTGAATTTACGCCCTCTGCACACATATCAGTCGCTATTGTTGGCGCTGGTGCCAGTGGTTTGTCGACGGCTCTACACCTGCATGATCGTGGCATTGAGTGCGCGGTATTTGAAAGAGATGACTCTCCTAGTGGTTCAACGGCACTTTCCTCCGGTTTTATACCAGCGCCGTGTACGCGTTTGCAAAGAAGTTTGGGCATCATGGATAGCGTAGATCTATTTGTTCAGGATCTTAGGGCGAAATCTCAGGGGCAAGCAAGCAAAGTAATCGAGAACGCTTATGCAAGCGCAGTAGGACCCGCTTTAGACGCGCTACAGGTTAATCACGGTTTTGAGTGGGAGATACTAGATCAATTCCTATACCCAGGCCACAGTGTGCATAGGATGCATACATTGCCTGAGCGCACAGGTCAAGCTTTGATGGGTCGATTGCTGAGTTGTGTCGAACGACTCAGCATACCTGTATTGACTGGTAGTTTAGTCACTGAAATTTGGCTGCAAAACCAACAAGTCATCGGCATCGGTGTGATGAGAGAGGATGATAGTGTTGAGCGTTATAGTTGCGAAGCTTTAGTGCTTTGTTGTAATGGCTACGGAGGAAATCCAGAACTAATCAGTCAGCATATTCCTGAAATGAGAGGCGCTGTTTTTGCTGGTCACAAGGGAAATGACGGTAGCGCTCTAATTTGGGGGGCTCAAATGGATGCTCAGTTAGCCGATCTTAGTGGCTATCAGGGGCACGGCTCCTGGGCTGTACCCCACGGCGTTTTAATGACCTGGGCACTAATGATGAGCGGGGGAATTCAAATTAATTCTCTCGGCGAAAGGTTTCATGATGAAACTAAAGGTTATTCAGAGGCAGCAGTTGAAGTACTTAATCAACCGGGGGGCGTTGTTTGGTGCGTTTTTGATGAGCGAATTTTTACTCACGGCAGTGAATTCCCGGATTTCAGGGATGCAAATCAAATGGGCGCAATTAAGAAGTGTATGAGTATCTCTGAATTGGCCGTATTAATAGGCTGTAGTCAAGAGGCATTAGATAGAACCCTTCAAGGATTAGAGGTCAGTTTACTTAAACATTCAGGCAAAGATAGTCTAACGGGTAGGATATTTACCAATGATTTAAAAGCACCTTTCTTTGCAGTTAAAGTAACTGGTGCTTTATTTCATACCCAAGGGGGGCTGGGTATTGATGCAAACTCAAGAGTACTCAGCACAAGTGGCGAGCCTTTTCTGAATCTTTTTGCAGCGGGTGGTGCTGCTCGTGGCGTGTCCGGCAACTCAGTCTGGGGATATCTATCTGGTAATGGATTACTTAGTGCTTTTGCGGGTGCTTATATTGCCGCTTGCTCTATTGCTGATAGTCTAGGTTTTAAAAAATAGTTAGGAAACAAATGAGTGAATTAAAAAAATTAATAAGTCAAACCTCTGCCTTATTAGCGCCAGGTGTATACGATTCTTTGAGTGCTTTGATAGCGGAGCAATCAGGGTTTAAGGCCGTTTACTTATCGGGTGCTTCTGTAGCTTATACCGCATTGGGCAGGTCCGATGTCGGACTCACTACAGCAACTGAGGTAGCCCAAATCCTAGGACATATAAGACAAAGAATCTCAATTCCTATAATTGTTGATGCAGATACTGGTTTTGGAAATGCGCTGAACACACAGAGAACTGTGAGGGAATTTGAGATGTTGGGCGCAAATATGATTCAACTAGAAGATCAGGATTTTCCAAAGCGATGTGGACATTTAGATGGAAAGAGGGTTTTGCCAGTCAAGGAGATGATAGGAAAGCTTAAAGCCGCCTTGGACGCGAGAAAATCTGCTGATACCCTTATCCTTGCACGCACCGATGCAATTGCGGTTGAGGGTTTTGATGCAGCAATTGAGCGTGCGCATGCATACGTAGAATGTGGGGTCGATGCCCTTTTTATTGAGGCATTGAAAACGCCTGACCAAATGAAAAAAGCGTGTTCAATTTTTTTCAACTCTATACCCATGCTTGCAAACATGGTGGAGGGAGGTAAGACACCTATTCATAGCGCTAGTGAGCTAGCAGCTATGGGTTTTAAGATTGTTATATTTCCCGGTGGTACTGTGCGCTCAGTTGCCTACAACTTAAAGAACTATTATTCAAGCCTATATAAACATGAAAGCACTCAATTTAGACGCGAGGAGATGCTAGATTTCGATCAGCTCAATGATACGATTGGAACACCAGAACTAATGTTACTGGGTAAAAAATATGAAGCTCAGGAATAAAACTTGAGAATAACGACTAAATCAGTAAATCTAAGACTTTGAGAAGCATATGCAATTTCACCTTAATGGTTTCAAACCCGGCGATCCCGATATTTTTGATACAGTACCTGGGCAGCGCCGAGCTGGCGATCCAATACCAGAGACCGTAGATGTTCTTATTGCTGGATCGGGACCAGCTGGTCTTTGTTTGGCTGCTCAATTGGCTAAGATTCCCCAGATCCGTACGATGCTTGTAGAACCCAAGTCAGGTCCAATGGAGAAGGGACAAGCTGACGGTATTAGCGTGCGTTCAATGGAGATGTTTCAGGCCTTTGGTTTTGCCGAAAAATTCAAGCGCGAGTCCATGTGGATTAATGAGACTACCTTTTGGGCGCCAAGTGATAAAGAAGCTCTTAAACGAGTTGCTCGCGTCCAAGATGTACCGGACGGAATTTCAGAGATGCCGCACGTACTCATCAATCAAGCACGTGTTCATGATATGTTTTTAGATATCATGCGTAACTCACCCTCTGGTTTGGAGGTCGACTACGGTTTTAAAGTGCTCGACTTGAGTGTTGATTCAAGCGCTAGTGAATACCCCGTAACTGTAAAGTTAGAGTGCACAACTCCAGGTCAGGAGGGTCAAATCAAGAGTCTACGGGCCAATTACGTCATTGGATGTGACGGAGCACGCTCTAGTGTGCGAACTGCGATTGGAGGAGCTCTTCACGGGGACGCGGCGCATCACGCCTGGGGTGTGATGGATTTGCTTGCTGTAACGGATTTCCCTGACTGGCGTATGAAATCATTTGTGCGCTCTGAGGACGCAGGTATCCTTATGGTGCTACCTCGTGAGGGTGGCCATTTAGTTCGGCTCTATGTTGAACTTGATAGGTTGGGTGAAGATGAGCGTGTCTCTGAGCGGGGTATGGGAGCGCAGGACATCATTGCCAAAGCTCAGCGTATTTTTAGCCCATACAAGCTAGATGTGAAAGAGGTTGTTTGGTGGTCAATATATGAGATCGGTCACCGCTTGACGGATAAGTTTGATGATGTACCTGCAGACCAAATTGAAAAGCGTAACCCACGTGTAATGCTTGCAGGTGACGCCTGTCATACCCACAGTCCTAAAGCTGGACAGGGAATGAATGTATCTATGGGGGATACTTTCAATTTAGGTTGGAAACTTATCTCCGTTTTAACTGGGCGGGCTGATCCTTCACTTTTGCATAGTTACTCAGATGAGCGCAGAGCCGCAGCAAAAGGACTGGTAGACTTCGATCACAAATGGGCTAGAGTGGTAGGAGCCAAATCTGAAGAAGTTTCAAACGATGAATTGCCCCGAGTTGCTCGTGAGTTTATTAATAATTTGCCATTTACTTGTGGACTAACGATTGAGTATGAGCAAAGCGCATTAACAGGTCCGCCAACTTATCAAAAACTTGCAAGTGGATTTGATATTGGTAAGCGGTTTCACTCCGCACCTGTTATTCGCTTAGCAGATGCCAAGCCCATGCATCTGGGTCATTGTATTGATGCAGACGCTAGGTTTAGAGTTTTCATATTCGCGAATCTACACGATATGGGTATAAAAGGCGGTGAAATTTATAAATTGTGTGAGTGGCTCGAGAATAATCCAGAATCCCCAGTACTGCGTC
>Ga0007882_10000399_pt1 | contig 25605 bp, 43 predicted proteins | sample CryBogCBH12Aug01_FD_71195 | JGI IMG/M metagenome (GOLD analysis project Ga0007882, IMG submission 71195) | Freshwater microbial communities from Crystal Bog, Wisconsin, USA - CBH12Aug09.1 | ecosystem: Environmental > Aquatic > Freshwater > Lake | place: Crystal Bog, Wisconsin, USA | collected... | reverse complement strand
CAACGATGCGACCGACGCTGCGACCTACGCTGCGACCCGCGATGCGACCCGCGCTGCGACCTACGCTGCGACCGACGCTGCGACCAACGATGCGACCAACGATGCGACCTACGCTGCGACCTACGCTGCGACCGACGCTGCGACCAACGATGCGACCGACGCTGCGACCTCCGCTGCGACCGACGCTGCGACCTCCGCTGCCAAGAAAAAAAATGACTCTTGGTTCAACCTAGATATTTCCATCATGGTTAATCTCTCCAAAAGCTTTGGCCTTGGGAAATTTGGCCTAGAGTGCGCCGTTAAATGCTACAGTAGTATGTACCAAGGCGGAAACCAGTGGTCAGGATGGTCTGCGTTTCTAACTTTCTTCAGACATGTCGTAAAGCTGCCCTTGGATTATTCAAAGTTTGATGCGTTCGAGAAACTGTCAGAACATAGCGGCCCACGGATTATGCATGAAAAATTCTGCATGATAAGCGACCGCCCCACAGTATTGTTAACGGACGACCAAAACAGACCGCATTGCGAAACAGGACCGTTCTGCAAATGGCGCGACGGATCTTCGCTATATGCGTACCACGGTGTTAGGATTCCCGCGTGGTGGATTGAAAACAGGAAGGATTTGACTCCAGAAATCGCACTCAATTGGAAAAACGTAGAACAACGACGCGCGGCTTGTGAATTGTTAGGCTGGATGAATGTTCTTGAACATCCAAGTCTGAACCCAAAAATTATCGATGAAGATCAACCGCACATCGGTACGCTTATACAGGTTGACTTACCAGATGCGCCCAAGCAATGGTTTCTTAAATACCAATGCGGGACAGGACGATGGTTTGCCGAGAGCGTTAATGATAAGACGTTTAACACGGCGTTGAAGGCGAATGCCGGAGGAAATGGGTATAGAGGATACGGGAACCCAGAAGATTACATACCGTTCGTACGCAGTTAACAACCAACCAAGGAGAAGTGCTATGACAACTATACAATTGACAGAGGCTATGTTTTCGTCAGGCAAACCCGTCGCGCAAGGAGAAGTGCTTATTTGGATGAAGAAATACGCACCGAAGGCAGTTCTCGAAGGATTGGCAGCGCTCAAGAATATGACGGAAATGAAGCTGGAAAAAGGTCAGCTTATTCTAGGTCATAGCGAAACCGGACATCATCATGTGCTGGAATGCGTCCGTCCTGATGTACACATCTCCAAAGCTGCCACAGCCTTGATTGATGCGGCCAACGACAGCTTTGTGGAACTAAAGCTAAGTGAACCCTGCAAGATTGTCCACTTGCGCGAGTTTGATACTCACGGAGGGTTTGTTCTTCCTGCTGGCGAATACATTCGTGGCCTGCGCGAGGAGCAAACCGTTGAAGGTTGGGTTCGAGTAGCTGACTGATGTTCGTCAGATGCCTGCGACAGAGCCGTAGCAATCCTAGAGGGGAAACCATGACCAAAGAAGCGACGAAACACCCCGCGCCGCCGTTCTTGCTGCCATCGCAAAGATCAAGGGAGATGAAAATGAATAAAGACGCCCAGATCATCAAGGAAGCCTTAAACCGGATGAACGAATCCCACGTAATGCAAAGAGAAGCCTTGGATCGATTGGAGGGGGAAATGAAGGAGCTTTCGGAATTTGTAAGACATTTTTCCACTGCTTGCGACACTCATTCGCCGGTTGATTTCATGAATGAAATATCTCGCATGAATGAAAAAGCCAAAGTCATCCTAGCGAGGATGAAATGACCATCCACATCATATCGCGTCAATGCACCCTAGACGGCCAGACTTGTATCACGGCAGAGATTCTCCATGATAACTGGATTGTGGCAAAGAGTCTTGCGAACAGGGTGCAGGCATTAGAGGGATTCGACGTTGAAACGGTAGTTCTCGATGTGACAAGCATTAGAAGAGTCAAACGAGTATGTAACGGAGAGGAGATAAAACCTTGACTAAACCGACAACAGAAGACAGCAGAGTCATAGGGACGTGTAAAATTCTTGTGTGAGAAATGCGGCAAAAACAAGTACTGGAAAACAACATGAAAACACACCCTACCACCGTCATACGTATTGAGAAGCTAGCCTTCTTCGAAGATTGGCAGATTGTAGCACGTAAGACAACACGCAAAGGGATCGATCCACAGGGAGGTACTGTACTTGCGACTTCGCCTGATCTACCTACAGCGAAAGCAGTGTTATAACAAATCAAGCTTAGCTTGTGACAAATCGACTCACAGCTCTTTCAATATGGAGGGACAATGGCACTTCCCTATCCAAAAGGACGATGGACAGTTTACCTAAAATTTGCTATATTGAAAGCTGTGGCTACACATAAGCTGACGTCTGAACAACTACACGATATCTATGGCAGTGGTCAGGAAGAATTGGATTCTTGGCAGAAATTGTTTGATTTTGAAGGGATAGGCTCACTGAGAACAACAAGGCTTCAAGAATACAGGTTGGAGATGCAGGAAGGTTAGAAATGATTGAAACATTAGGTTGGTCCCATTCAGAGACGTCCAAGTTACGTGTACTTGCTGAGGAGGGATTGTCTTCACAGCAGATAAGTCTTCGATTAGGCAGGTCCCGAAATTCTGTTGTGAGCAAATGTAGGAGGTCCGGAATTAAGCTACTGAGGAAGAGCCGGAAACCTGTCGTTCAGGCTGTGGAAAAACCGCCTATCATGCACATCCCTGAGCTTGATATAGGAACCTTTCATGTTGTGGGTGGAATGGAGTTAGGTCCCCGTCATTGTAGGGCTGTAATAGGTGAACCCCGGAATGGCGTCTATTGCGGAAGAGATGTGAGAGAAGGCAGCTACTGTAGCTACCACAGTCAACTGTACAGTCTTCGATCCATTGCAAGACGTAGGCCGGGTGAAGTGCCTGTTGTTGTACATGTTCCTTGTGACAATTCAACGGGAGTATGATCATGCGAATCGCTATGCTATCAGATACACATACGCAGTTCGAGGGGCTTACTGTTCCTCCCTGCGACCTATTGATATCGGCAGGCGACTACAGCCACAGGGGTGAAAAGGAATCGGTCATCAGATACCACAGGTGGCTTCATAAACAGCCTGCAGATTTAGTGCTGTCTGTCCAAGGTAACCATGAGGTGTGGGTTCAGGATAACTGGGACGATGCTAAGGCTCTTGTTGATGAACTGTCAGATAAAATACATTTCGTAAGAGAATCTTCTTTACAGTATGGAGGCAGGAGAATTTTCGGTTCTGCTTTCTCACCAGAGTTCAATAATTGGGCGTATTCCCTACAGCGAGGGAAGCCTTCCATAGAACACTGGAAGGCTATTCCTTCTGACACGGAGATACTAGTGACGCACGGTCCTCCGTATGGAATACTTGATAAGGTGAGGGAAGATACAAGGGTTCCTTTAGGATGTGAGGCACTTCGAAAACGTATCAAAGACCTTAAGCGCTTAAAGCTGCATGTCTTCGGACACATCCATGGAGGCTCAGGAGAAAAACTTGTAGATGGCGTTCTCTATGTGAATGCGGCTATATGCAACGAACAGTATAGACCTGTTAATCCTGTAAGGGTGGTGGACATTGATTAGCAAGCAACAAGAACAGGCTTTGCAGTTCCTTTCCGTCATGGAAAGTAGAGAAATTCAGTATAGCGAAGTCAACAGGGCTCTACGAGACCTGCAAGGGGACTTCGCTTATCGTCTCGAATACACAGGTACAGCAATACAGGAAGTTTTCGATCTTCTTGACAGTGTCCTAGGGGACAAAATTGCTTCATACTATTACTTTGAGGCACGAAACATGAAAGAAGGAGGACGTATCGGCGTACATGGACGCGAGTTTCCTATCAGAAACATCGATGATGTTAGGAAATACGTCGACGCCCAATAATTTTGCTTGATTCTTAAGAGCGTTTAATCTAAGATAAATACTGCCGTGAAGTGTTTCTTCCGCGTAACACCTTTGTAACCATGGTTAAGGACACACAAACATCCTTTAAGAAACAACCTGCCAAGAAATCAAAGAAGCAGGTAGTTGATCCGTTTGATTCTTCGCTCTCCAAGGTAGCAAAACAGGTTATCTCAGCATCAGGACCTTGTCTTAAACGTACGACAGAAGATCTTTTTGCACTAGCAGAACAATTAGGTGTAGATCCTTTTGCAACATTACTGTACATCGCAGACGGCAATAAGTTAGCATTGAGTTTGGATGATGAATCAGACAAGCCTATAACACCAGAACTCAGGGCGATGGCGGCAAGAGAGTGCTTGAAGTACATGTATCCAACGATGAAATCAGCCGAGATAACCGGCAAGGACGGTGCTTCCTTAGCACCACAAATTGTGAAGATCCTCTTTGATGAGGGTCAAGTTGAAGGAGCTAATTAACGTGGAACACAACGAAGAAGCATGGAACAGATTGACAACACCTGAGCAGAAGGCTCGTGTTGCCGAAGTCAATAAGAAGCTTACGTCATGGACTCCTGAGCATGAAAGGCTTCGTGCCGAGGCCAAGAAGTATGGCGAAGGTCACGACATGGAATCTCACGGAGAAGGTAGGTCCTTGGAAGATCTTGTCAAGAAACGTTTTCATACGAAGCAAACGAACGCTATCAGGTCAGGTCGTACGCACGGATTGGAAGAATACAAGAAGTCTGATGAGTTCAAGAACTCGAAGTTTGGTCAAGACTACTTGAGCCGGGAGGACTAAAACAATGAAAAGCAGATCTTCTGACGACATCAAGGAAGCCTTCAAAGGTTACTTCCGACAAGGCTACACCCCCGAAGAATCGAAGTCCATGATCCGGCATAGCTTGCATGTAGGTACTTTACGCCCGCAAGATTATAACCAAGAAAAGGCGCGCCTGCAGCCCCTTATAAAGGAATCGTATGAAAGGCATGAAGCTCTTGCTCGTCAAGGCTACAGAGACGTCCACGACAAACTAGCCCGCAAGCCACCTAACCACAAGGACTGAAAATGGAAGAGTCTTCGAAGGAGAAGTTCGCTGTACATTACTACGGCCCAGAAGGCACGTCGTATGGACTTTCTAAGGGGCAGATGGTAGGAGGCCCTTATTCTTCTATCAATCGAGCACGTAACGCACGCGACAAGAAAGACAATGCGTATGGAGGATACGTTCACCGAGTAGTGCCTTACGGAGAAGGGCACGACATGAAGAAGCATGGCGAAGGAAAAGAAATGGGAGAACACCGTTGAAGAAGCTAACCTCCCTGAAAGATCTTGAACACCTAGAAGTAGCAGCTCATAACAAGATCCGCACTGCTCACACGAAGTCTGAGGTCCTTGAAGGCCTACGACAGGATGAAGCTGTTGATCGTAAAGAGATGGCACTGCTGAAGAAATACGGACAAGGACCTCACATGCGTTCGCATGGTGAGGGCACAACTTATGGAGAGCGCTAGATGACGACAGCCGGTGACCCCGAAGACTCTTTATCCTTTTTCAATGATCATCAAGGAACAGACTTCTCTTCACCTAAGAATGATGTACCTTTGCCTAAGAGAAAACCTACGCCGCCTTCGAACAATACTGAAGACTCCCCTTCGTTCTTCAATGATCACGAAGGAACAAGTTTCCCTTACGGAGCTTCTGACACACAAAAGCTTCTAGGTGCAGGCAAGTCTTATGGATCTAAGTGATGGCGAAAGAACCTGCGCTCTCTGACATTGTCGAAGATCTTGTAAACCGTGCTCGCTATCACTTCGAAAAGGCTAATTCTTCCAAACATGCCGCTGTCGAAAGACATCACAAGGAAGCTCAGAATGCCTACGATAGTTCAGCTGATTGGTATCAGAGGGGCGACGAGGATCGAGGCCAGAACTACTTACAGCAAGGATCGAAGGCCGCAGCTGCTGCAGAGAGTCTTGAGAAAGCACACAGCACATACGGCGGAGGGTATGAAATGCACCAATTAGGAGCGGGCAAGGAGTACGGAGGCAAATGAGTACAAATGTAGTTATAGGCGGTACAGATCCCTCACTTCTTTCTGTTCTAGGAACAGTTGGGACAACAGCAATATTCATCATAGCAGCTGCTCCTTCAGCTACAGGATCGGGTCTTCCAAGACGTTATCTGAAGATACAGAACCCTAGTGCAGCTGCTAGTCTGGCTTACACACTGGATGGAACGACCCCTGCTATTAATGGGAATGGATTCACCCTAGGACCTTTAGGTAAAGACGAGTGGTCGACGGTCTGTCCTCAAGGTGCTGTAAACCTTATTGCCTCAACCCCTTCAACACCTTACGCTATACTTGTAGGTTAAACGAATGAGTTCAAGAACGTTCCTTTTCTTTGATCCTGAAACGCATGAAATTACAGGGAGGGCAACCTCCGAGAGTGCTATCAGAGCATCTATGATAGGCTCCATTAACAAAGTAGATCTCGCCACTATCGCCTTCGCTCCTGAGATCAAATATGATCCTGAGAGGAATCAGTTGTATGTGTGTCGCCATGACCCCATGGAATCGGCTCGCGTAAATTTCAGTGAACCTGTGAAAAAGAAACCCTTTTTTCAATTCTGGGGAAGCAAGGAGTAAACAACATGCCGTTAATTAAGTCCGCCTCAAAGAAGGCTTTCGAGAAAAATGTTTCGACTGAAGTTGAAGCTATCAAAGCCAAAGGCAAGTCCCCGAAGAAAGCAGTTAAACAGGCAGTAGCTATCGCCTATTCTGTGAAAAGGGAAGCGTCAAAGAAAAAGAAGTAGGTCTCTCTAGAAGGACAATTACTATGACTGAAGAAGACGTCTCTTGTATGAGAGCAGAATGCCTACGTTTTGCAGTTGAAGCCGGAGCTTCTTACAAGGAAGCTATTCAAGTAGCAGAAAGGTTCATGACATACATACAAGAAGGGCCTCCTCAGGCTGAAATTGTGCAGCTAAGGGAAGCCTCAACATAAACGAGGAACACGCATGCTTTTCAACAACTCACTGAAGGAACAGGTCATGACATTCGCAGACGATATCTTGGCTCTTAAACAATCGGTTAGTGAAATCAAAACATCGATTGCCTCCATGCAGCCTGTCAAGGTCGATTTGGAGACGATTTGGGCGGCTATTGCTGAGATCAAGGCCCATTTCACACTTACACAGACGCCCCCTGTCGTCGAGACAGAAAATGTACCTGCCGTTGAACCTGCCACTGTTCAACTGGTCGCAGAAACAGCTGAGCAAACATCTCCGTTAGGAAATTAGGTTCGTCGAAGAATCTAGTTATTATGTTTCTATTGAGCCGGATCCGCCCTCTAATGGTACTGTCCTATACTCCATAATGGCGCCCGAGAAGGCAACTGCATGTGATCTGAGGACACAGGACTCAGTGCAGTATGCGCCCTTCTACGTAGGAAAGCCCCTGCGAAGGCTTCAAATGGCACGAAGTTAGTAGGCTTGACGCTCCGGAGAGATCGGGGCACATTCTCTTAGCTCAGCAGGAGTCTTAATGAAGTACTGCGACGTAACGGAAGATGGGGTAAAGGAAGTTGGTTTGGCAAGGTACGTTGTACTATACTTGAAAACCAGGTACTTTTTCTTTAGAGCTGCTCTCTTACGAACAGTGCTTCGACTTTGTGGTTATGGGGTTCTCGAAGCAGTCACGGGCTGTAAGAACAGTGCACGGGAGTATTTCCATAGAAAGTAGCGACCGCCCCTAAAACATAGATAGAGATGTGCGAGTTTTGTAAACTTGATATGCCGTGCAAGTCGGAATAGGGGCACCATTTCATGGATAATTTTAAGTCTTACATTACCTTCTACCCGGAAGAATTCACTTGCTACCATTGTAAGAAAACATCAAGACGTGTCAAACACCACTTCCCACAGCGCCTTCCTACAGGAAAGAAACTGCTTACTACACCTAACAATGAACCGTTTCTTGCAGGCCTATATTTCAATGACCCCTTCCTTGGCGGCGATGGAAAAGAATTCTGCTCTGCTGAGTGCAAGACACTAGGTTCTGTGCAAGAAGAACTATAATCAAGAAACTTCCTTCCTGACACCAACATCCCATCATCTGGCATTACTCAAACATAGGAATGCTATGACCTCCCTCGACATAGAAAAGCTAGTTAAAGTACTTATGTTAACAGATTCCCCTAATGAGGGAGAGGCTGTTAACGCTATGAAAGCTGCAAATAGAATGTTAAAGTCCGCGGGACTAAGGTGGACTGACGTTGTGAATATCAAGAAACTGTCCGCAGTTTCTTCTAAGGAACTACCTGATCCCCCTCGTTATGCACAGTGGAACGGACATGGACAGCAGGCTATGACGCCTGAGCAAGCAGCGCCCTTTGCATACTACCAATCGATGAATCGGCAGAATTACGGGGGAAGCATGTTCGGTTCAGGAGGACTCTTCTAATGCAGGAAAAAGAACAAGTAGGTGAAGAGCAGGAAAACATTGACAAAGCTGTATGGGTGCCGCAGGGAGCAGAGGTAGTGCCTGCCGCAGCCTTCTTGAATGGTTATGCAAAGGCTGATGGAAAGCGTTTTCTGTCATATGACACCTCCTTTATTGACACGCTTCTTGAGAAAGGGCTTATAGACAGTTCTCATCATGATGTAGCTCTTCATCTTTCACGACTTTTTAAGTCAGGAACGTCCAAGCAAGGATTTGCTACGATGAAAATCTTTTCGTCAACACACGGCTTTGACCATTCTGACTACTGCCCCATTACAGTTTTCTTGAAGTGCACACGAGACTTAAAGCACAGCCAGTTGTACTGGATAAGAGTACTGTGTGGAGTTCAAACGACAACATATGAGAACGCTGCAAGAAATGTAGACATCATTAAAGACGCATTAGACAGGGTTGAGGATAGACTTGCAGAGCTTAGAAAACATGACGATAACACTTCTAGGGAAGATGTAGAATAAGCAGTAGGTTTGATCAATGAAAGGTCCTATGATGCTTTCAATGAAGTCAACCTTGCAGAGGTGTCGCTTGCTCAAGATCTTTATATTCACCCTAATAGCACTTCTGCTGTCGAGCGCCTACGTCTATAGCGTTCGACCGCAGAACATCGGGTCTCCTGTGTGCGTGAAATGGGTTGTTGAAGAAATCGGACAAGACAACCCTGCTATATCACATTGTGCAGAATGGAGCAGGTAATGGTAGAGGAATCAAGGGTCGTGATGCTAAAAGAGCGTGAATTGTACGGTGTGATGAAGTACTATCCTCACAATGAAAATGCCAGGCTTTTTTGTGCTGTTGCCAAGACAAGAACAATTACTAAAGACGCGATTGAAGCAATAAAGGCGCTAGGATACAGTGTTGTTACTGACAGGATCTCTTTTGAGGAGTAAACCTATGCAGGAAGACTATGAGAAAGCTCTGATAGAACAAAGACTGCATTCTCTAAAAAAGAGAATGTTTAAAGCCCTTCCGGACACACCCATCAAGTCGGCATTGCATCTTTGTGCTGTTATTGCTTATGACAACCAAAACTTTTCTTTGAAGATTCTTCAAGGAAAATATCCTCAGACAGAAGAGAAAAAGAAAGGCTAACTTATGTCAGAACGCTTTAAGGATGGTTTCGGCAGGGTAATTTCACGCGACTCCAATATCTTGGACCTGCTGCAGAAGAACTACAACTCAACTAACTTCCCTGTTTTTGCACAAGCGGGTCTTGAGATAGAGTTCCTGCAGTCGGAGGTAGAAAAGCTTCAGAAAGAAACTTTTATTCTTAAGCAGAAACAGCCTAAGACTGTAGAACTAAAGAAAAAGGTATGAGGACTTATTCTGCTAATTTTCTTCTTGATTTCCCCTCCAGAATACTTTAGTATTCTGGAGGTAGGACATCTATGGCCACCCCTCTCAGGGAACTTCACATGAGTAGTGAACACGATTCATCGTCTATGACAGAAGAATCTTTGCGCTTGCTAGGGGCAGGCACTCCCTATCGACAGAATTCGCCGACCCGTGTTATGCCGCAAGGTAACAATCCTCCGGACACAACATACAGCAATCTTGAAGGGCCTTGGGAACAAAGGCATCCTCAAGGCAATTGGAAATAACTTAACCTCTTAGGAGAACACACATGTCTAAACCTAAATCTGCTGAAGAAGCAAAATTACCTGTCGAAAAGATGGCGTCCTTCAAGGGTCGTCCCCATAAGGCTGAAGCTTCTGTTAAGGCTGAGCTTCCTGAAGGATTACGTGTGCCTTCGGCTACCGGTGAAAAGTCTATGGGCGGTGTTGTTAAGGGTCGTTCTGAAGATGAAATGTCTGGGCACATGGGCCATCACGGCATGAGCCATGCCCGTAAGCAATTGGAACGTGAAACAGAGCGCAAAGAACACTCTGTGGAAGTGGGCGGTCATGTGTGTGAAGAGCACAGCGGACGGCATGGCCACAAAGCGTAAAGTATAGGAAGATTCATATGCCTGTTTTCCGAATCAAGAGTGACAAAAATAGCGGTACACACCGTGTTGTCTATCAGGGTGGAGGAGAACATGCATGGGGACCTTTCTCGGATGTTGAGCATGCCAGGGCTGTTGCGCGTCAAGCGAATAAGGCCCATGAAGCTGTCTTGAAGGCAGGACGTGGGACCGAAGATGTACAGGCCCAGGCATCTCACATCAACGCCACAGCTAATCTTCTGAGAGAAGAACGTCTTGCAAAAAGGGCTGAGTCCTTACAAAGAGTCGGGCAGGAAGCAGCTAAGTTAGAAGGAGGTTCTTCTGTCGGATACAAGAACCTGGCGGACAAACAGGCGCGAAAAATTAAACCTATTGGAGAATAGCAATGGCGAAGACTCCCCGTCTTAATGACACCGAAGCACTTCAGGAAATTCCCCCTTATTCTTTGGAACGTAGCGAATCTCGTTCGACACGAGTACGTAGAATTGATAACGGGTATCTGACGAGCCAGTCTTCTTTCAAGGATGGTCGCCTAGAAACATCTGAAACCTTCAGCGCGACCCCTCCGAACATGGAGGAAGATAAGTCCGAGAGTTTAATGCGACGAGCTGTCGATTACATGAAACGTGAAGGCACACTCTAAGAGCATGTCTGTCACATGGGTCATAGAAGCACAGGAATCTCCTACATATAAGCCGTACTTCCTATGCAGACTGTCTAAGGGCGGATGCCAATTCGTCTGGTCGGATGAGTTCAAGGACTCAAAGAAGTTCAGATCTGCACAATCTGCTGCCTTATGGGCAGGGGAACACCGACTCTACTGCGGTTTCCGCATATGTGAGCACAGGAATAAAAATGCTGCCAGCAGAAGTATTTAATAACAAAGGCACTCAATTAATGCGAGAAGGCAAGATTAAGCCTGCCCTTGCATTTTTTAGGAGAGCTTGTAGCATAGACACTTCTTCTGTAGCGTTTCGAACTAATTTAGGAATCGCCTTGTCGCGTGTTCCGGGACGAGAGGAAGAGGCTGCTACACTTCTAAAAGACGTCCTTGCCGCAGACCCTTTCAATGTTGTTGCGTGTCACGCTTTAGGTGTACTCGCCGACTATGTAGGCGCTTTCGACGATGCCTTAGCGTGCTACCAGCGCTGCCAGGAGATCGCCGGTTCTGACGCAGACTCCAGAGGATACAGCTTCGACGTTGCAACATCGTTAATACGTGCAGGCCGTTGGGAGGAAGGGTGGAAAGCCTACGAGTGTCGTAGACGCTGGAAGCCCGAATACAGCTTCGAAGGCTTTAAGACCTGGGACGGCACTAAAGGGAAGTTAGTGTACTGCTGGGCGGAACAAGGTTTAGGAGATATACTGCAGTTCTCCCGGTATGTTCCGTGGCTGGCTTCACAGTCAGAACGCGTTCTTTTCGCTGTCCCTGCTTCGATGGCAGAGCTGTTCAAGCCGTTTGAAGCTGTCTGTGACATGTGCTTACGGGAGTCACAAACACCTTCTAATGCTGACTTTGAGATTCCCTTGATGTCCTTGCCTTTGCTGTATGGTGAGGGCATTCCAGAAGATCCCGGCCTAATCTTAAGCGCTCCTGCCAACCATGAATTCAGTGTTGACGAGAAGCAGCTTAATGTAGGTGTCTGCTGGGCTGCAAGCAAACCTGCGGTCGATCTTTTCGACAGGCAACTAGACTTACAGGAAATGATACAGTTGGCAGGGGATGCTTCTCGTACGCTATACGCCTTACAGGGTGATTCTCGTGTTGGAAAGCTGTATGACCTAGGTGTTCAGAAGCTTGTACAGGATATGACGCCGTACATCGAAGGCGACTGGTGTGCTACAAGAGACCTTATTCGCAAGATGGACGCTGTTGTGACAGTGGACACATCGGTCGCCCATCTTGCAGGCATCATGGGCAAGCCCACGTTCCTGCTCATCGCCAATATCGATACATGGAGATGGACCTATAACTGGTATCCTACCATGACAGTTATTCGTCAAAGCAAAAGAGGGTCGTGGGACGCCGAATTCCGTCTTGTCGATAAACTGCTTGACGATTTATCCGCGACAATCTAACTTTCACACAAACAAGGAGTACTACCATGTCAGGTTTCAACACACCCGGCTTACAAGCCGCTGCCTTCCCGCTTACAGGCAACGAACAAGCCGCTTTCGACACACAGCTCGGCCAAGGCCTTGCTCCTGAATCGGAAGCAATTACTGTTTCTCAGCTTAAAGGCTACTTCCGCCCAACAACTACGTTAGCCTACGCGACAACACTGTCAACTAATGCTGCATTGTCTGAAGTGTTCTCGGTTACGTTGACAGGAAACACAACTCTCGCTAATCCTACCAATCTTCAATCAGGGCAGACGATCAAGTGGGAAATTGTACAGGATGCGGCGGGGGGTCGTACCGTTGCATACGGCACACTCTTTAAGTTCTCCGGATCTAGCACTGTTTCGACGACTGCTTCTGCTGTCGACCTGTTGAGCGCCACTTATGACGGCGCGATCCTTCTCGCGTCACTTTCGACAAACTTCCGCTAATAACAGATAGACTAGAACCCCTCCCAGCTTAGGCTGTGGAGGGGTTTTCTTTTAACATAGGAGCATGGATTGTCACAAATTGAAGTATCCGGCACAGAAGGAAATGTGTTGGAGGCTCGATTTCCTGCTAAGTTGAAGTTTCTCTTCTCACCCGCACGCTACAAAGTAATGTACGGCGGTCGCGGCGGCGGCAAGAGTTGGAGTGTTGCAAGGGCTCTTTTAATTAAAGGCATGCAAGAACCTTTGTTGATACTGTGTGCACGTGAATACCAGAATTCAATCACAGATTCAGTTCACAAGATCCTTTCATCGCAGATTGTGGCGATGGGACTCGACAGCTTCTACACTGTTCAAGCAACATCCATTGTCGGAAAGAACGGTACGGAGTTTGTTTTTCGAGGACTAAAGCACAATGTCAGTAGCTTAAAATCCTTGGAAGGCACCGACATCTGCTGGGTCGAAGAAGCGCAAACTGTATCAAAAACAAGCTGGGAAACACTTATCCCTACAATTCGTAAGCCCGGATCTGAGATATGGATCACATTCAATGCTTCACTCGAGACAGATGAAACCTATCAGCGCTTCGTTATCAATCCACCCTCTTCTGCAGTAGTTTGCAAAATAAATTGGTATGACAACTACTTTTTCCCAGATGTTCTTCGTCAGGAAATGGAAGACCTTAAGTCCAAAGACACAGATGCCTACCTGAATGTGTGGGAAGGAAACTGCCGCCAAACACTAGACGGTGCTATCTATGCAAAAGAACTTCGTTCTGCTACAGAGCAGGGACGGATCTCTAAAGTTCCATATGACCATAGTAAGCCTGTTAACACAGTATGGGATCTAGGATTCAGCGATTCAACATCAATCTGGATCTTCCAGTCTATTGCATTCGAAATACGACTTATAGATTTCATGCAAGTACAGCAGACAACCGTCAGTGACATTCTGAAGCTTCTACAAGCAAAAGAATACGTCTACGATACAGATTATCTTCCCCATGACGCACAGGCGAAAACTCTAGCATCTGCGGGTCGAAGCATTGAGCAGATGCTTAAAGCTGCAGGACGCAAAGTTAAAATTGTTCCAAAGCTGAGCCTTGTAGACGGCATTAACGCTGCAAGAACGATCTTTCCCCAGTGCTGGTTCGACCAAGCTAAATGTGCAGATGGGGTTCAAAATCTACGGCACTACCGTTTCGAGGTAGATCCTGACACGGGCAATTTCTCAAAGAATCCAATGCACGATTCTAACAGCCATGCAGCAGACGCTTTCAGGTACCTTGCTGTGAGCTGGAGAGATTCTAGACAGACGAGAAGCACGAGCATGTTAACTCCTGCCAAAAAGGAAGTTCCTGGATACTGGGGCAAAGGATCACGACAAAGCTCAGGATGGATGGGAAGTTGAAACACATACAGCAGGTTTATGGCCTTGCTCAATGAACGCTGAAGGGCACACATGATTGTAGATCCTGATTTGCGAGAAGGATACTCAGAGGATGAATCCATTGTTGTGGAAGCAAAGTCTCGTTTCAGCCAGTGCGAGGCATGGGAAAGTCAGTCCCGCCAGGCTTTCCTAGATGATGTTAAATTCGCCAATGCAGATAGCTTGAACGGATATCAGTGGCCTAATGAAATTCGACGCAACAGAGATATCGATGAACGTCCTGTGCTGACCGTCAACAAGACACATCAGCACTGTTTGCAGATCATTAATGAAGCAAAGCAGAACCCTGCAGGAATTAAAATACGACCCGTAGGTTCAGGTGCCACGCACGACTCCGCTGAAATTCTCGAAGGCATTGTTCGACGCATCGAGTATACATCGAATGCACAAGCCGCCTACGAGAAGGCTATCGAATTCCAGGTTTACGGAGGCATTGGATATTGGAGAGTTGTAACTGATTATGCGGGAGATGATTCTTTTGACCAGGAAATCTATATCCGTAGAATTAAAGACCCCTTGAATGTTTTCTTAGATCCGAACATAAATGAACTTGACGGTTCGGATGCGCGCTTCGGGTTTGTGTTTGACGATATGCCAAAGAGTGAGTTCAAAGCTAAGTACCCTAAATTTGCACATGTTGCAGGCAGGGCCTCGTTAGGCAATTCTGACATGTGGATGGGCAAGGATTATGTTCGAGTAGCTGAGTACTATCGTGCTGTTGACGAGAAGAAGACACTTGTGGCATTCACCGATCCGATGTCACAGATAACACAGGTCGTCCCTAAGGATGAAATTCCTTCTGAGCTGTTAAAGCAGTTAAAGGAATACCCGACGACCAAGACACGTGAAGTAGTTCACACTAAAGTAGAGTGGTACCTTATCGCCGGAGATGAGATTGTCGACAGGAGCGTGTGGCCTGGCAAGTATGTTCCTATCGTTCGTGTTATTGGCGAAGAGACCGTCATTGAGGGACAGCTGGATAGAAAGGGTCACACACGTGCTCTTCGAGACCCCCAACGAATTTACAATTACTGGACATCCTCTGCCGTTGAGCATGTTGCTCTTCAGAGCAAAATTCCTTACAAAGCTGCTGCAAAATCTATCGAAGGGTTCGAAACGTACTGGGAAACTGCTAATAAAATAAACTACTCAGTGCTTCCTTTCAACCATATGGATGATGATGGCAATCCTTTGCCTTCCCCAGAGCGTGAAGCACCTCCTCAGATGGCGTCTGCCTATGTTCAGGGAATGCAGATAGCGGCGCAGGAACTGATGATGGTTTCGGGTCAGTACCAGGCTGTTATGGGGCAGCAGTCCAACGAGACTTCGGGCAAAGCTATCGATGCAAGGCAGCGTCAAGGCGAGAATTCTACGTACCACTTTATCTGCAACCAAGGTCATGCTATCAGGTTCACAGGGAAGATCATCGTGGACCTAATCCCCAAGATATATGACACAGCACGTGTCATGAAAATTCTTGCAGAAGACGGTACATCCTCCGATGTCAACATTGACCCTGCCGCACAAGCTGCTTATCAGCAGCATATCAACCGTCTGACAGGTGCAGTTGCTCACATATTTAATCCTTCTGTTGGAAAGTACGACGTCGAAGCAGACATAGGCCCTGCATACGGAACGCGTCGTCAAGAGGCGTTTAATGCGTTTGAACAGATCGTTACACGCAGTCCAGCTCTTACAAGTGTTGTGGGCGATCTTATGTTCAAGAATGCTGACTTCCCCGGAGCAGATGAAATCGCTGATCGTTTACGTCGACTTGTTCCTCCTCAGGCGCTTGGAGAAGGCCCTAACCCTGCCCTGCAGCAGCTTCAAGGCATGGTACAGAATATGCAGAAAGCCAACACTGCATTGATGGAAGAGCTTGCAACTGCAAAAATGCAGTTGAAGCACAAGGACACTGTCGAAGAGATTGATGAATACAGGGCCATTACTGACCGCATCAAGGCACTTCTTCCAACGATGGTAAACCCTAAAGATATAGCCCAAAACATTGTTGATACAATGCGTTTGGAGAAGCAGAACGCTCACGAAATGTCCAAACTGCAGACGCAGGCAGCATTTACAGCAACCCAACAGCAAAACACAGGAGTCGAAAATGCTTTGCCACAAGGAAATACGCCGAATCTCCAAGGAAATGGCGGGGGCGGCGTATGAAGAGCTAGCTAAGGACGGAATGTTCTATAAAGAATATCCTAAGCAAAAAGACTTCATTGCACGTCACTGGAAGAACTTCATAGGGCATGCAAGATCCAGTCTCTTCCAGATGCTTTCAGGAAACTACCCCGAATCCGTCAAAGAAGAAATCTTTGAGATAGTGGTGCAAGACCGTACGTTACAAGCAGTCAATGACCTCGAAGTCAAAGGGTCTGCCTGACGTGGAGAAAGTCACCACTTTCCCTGTGTCTGTGGAGATTAGAGCATTAGATAACGGATTTGTTGTACGAATAGATAGCAAGTACGCTTCTTTTTATCCAGATCTTGAGAATCTTGCAATTGCTGTGATTCCAAACATCCGTAATGAGCTTCGTGTTCAGGATGTGTTTGTAGGCAACTGCTAAGATAGGTACCGGTACCTACTACCGGGCTTCTAACGTGGGAATAACCATGGCGAACGAAACAGTACCGAACACCGAACAATCGGATAACTCTAGCACAGGGTCAACAGTAGCATCAGACAACACTAACAGCATTACAGCGACATCGAACCAGACAGGATCTTCTGACACGAACCAGCTCAGTGTTCCAACAACGGGAACAGTGTCAGACGCGTCAACAGGGTCGGAAAATAAAACGTCGGCGACTACTGCAGAGGGCGATGCGGGTGCTGATGCGAATAAAAAAACACCGTGGTTCCAGCGTCGTATTGATCAGCTAACAGCTGAAAAGTGGGAAGAACGTAGGGCTGCTGAAGTTCTTCGTAAACAGACTGCAGACCTTCTTGAACAGTTGGCGGATGCGCGTAAGTCGTCTTCTCAGCAAGCAGTACGTACTTCTTCTTCTGAAGCAACCGATTCAGGGCAGACAGGGCAGGGCCAACAACCTGCTCGTTCTGAACCTGCTCGTCAAGAATACAGGCAGCAGCTTTCTGAAGCTGAAATTAATGCCCTTGCAGAACAACGGGCCGAGCAGATTGCTCGTGAGCGTTCCTTCAATAAGGCTTGTAATGATGTTGCAGCTGCTGGTAAAGAGGAGTATTCGGACTTTGACCAGACTCTTCGTACGTTCCAGATGCTAGGTGGCTTGCCTCCTCAGTTTCTTGAGACATTGACAGAGATGCCAAACGCACACAAGATACTATACGCTATTGGTAAAGATCCTGATTTAGCAGAAAGAGTAGTTAAAATGTCGCCGACCCGTCAAGCTATGGAGCTGGCTCGTTTAGAAGCTAATCTTGAGAAGAAGTCCTCTCGTCAGGTTTCTGCCGCCCCGCCGCCTGTTAGGACCATTGATACAAACGCTCGTGCTTCTGAAAATCCTGAAACCATGAGTATGCAAGACTTTATTAAGTTTCGGGAGAAGCAGTTGAGTCAACGTAGAAAATAATCAAGGGAAACAAAGAAAATCTCTTGATTTCTGTGATGGAAGCATGCTATAAGTTGGGTGTAGGTTTTCTTTGATTGAAACATACGCTTGTAGCATGTCTTCACAGAAAAGATCCTCTGATTGGCCGCAGTTGGTTATTGTTTATGCTATCGAGCATAGGGACAGCGGCAAAGCGTATGTTGGCAGTACCAAGCAGTACGAAACTCGTAAGTACGAGCACATCAAGAATCTTCTGGCAGGGACACATCACTCACCCATGCTTCAGAACGCCTGGGACAAGTATGGCGAGAAAATGTTTGAGTTCAAGGTACTTGAAGAAAGAGCGTGTCTTTCTCCTAAAGATCGAGTAGAGTTTGAAGTTTCGTGGGTTCTTTCTAAAGGATCTTTCAATGCACGATTCCCTACTGTGGATAACACAGGTTTTTCAATGAGTAATGAAGGGAAGAAACGTATTTCAACAAGGAATAAGGAACGTTGGAACGACCCTGTTCAAAGAAAGCAATGGATAGAAGCTAACACACTGCCTTGGAAAGACCCTTCTAAGAAAGAAGCACGTGTTGAAAAGATGCGAAAGCATCTAGAAGACCCTGAGGTTTACAATGCAAGATGCAAGGCATCCTCATCGGCCTGGTCCACGGAGAGAAGGAATCTTCAATCAACGAAATTGAAGACATCGAACCCTGGTGAAATAGGTCGAAACAAGCGCTGGAGTAAAGAAGGCGCTAGAGAAGATTATTCTAATAAGATGCGAGATTTTTGGAGTGATCCGATACGAAAGGCAGCTGCTATCGAAAAGCGCCGCGTTACAGTACTCCGAAAGAAAAACTTAACTGTGATTTCCACTTCGAAGGAATCACTGCTCCGCCTGCTACAACAACTGACTAGCAATACAGGCATCTAGTCAACAGACACGCTGCGCCTATCACAAGATAACTTCCTGTGTGTTTGACTCGCCGTTAACACGGCTTCTTGCATAGCAGAAATCCTTCTGTTGTGTGAACATCAACCAGACACGAGGAGATCAAGTATGAGCAATAGCTTACTTACGATAAATATGATCACTCGTGAAGCGGTTCGTCTCTGGAAGAACTCTAATGCGTTCCTTCAGAATATTGATATGCAATGATAACAACAGGTTAGAAGCTGAACCTGTCATGTTGCAGTAAAACCGTGTGAATTGCTGGAATACTCTTAGAGCCTGTGTAGCTACAACGCATCTGGAAACGGAAATCGTGAAGGCTTGAAAATACACAGGATTGGGCAATCAGCAGCCAAGCGCCTAGAAATAGGTGAAGGTTCAACGACTATCCCGCAAGGGAGTAGGGTTCAAGTGAATCCGAAGCGCATGGACTTCCGTGTTGCAGGAAGTATGATATAGTCTGCACTCAGTCGAAAGGTTGAGACTTGAAAGAGTGGGGAAGTGTGACGAACCTCCTCCAACAAAAGCGATGACGACAGCTTCGCGAAAACAGGTGCGAAAATCGGAACAGCTCTGAGAATCCGCCTGCCTAACGACTACACCGTTCGCACGGGGGCCGCAGCCTCGGTGCAAGATACCGCAGAAACGTCCACCACGCTCGTTCTCGCCACCCAAAAAGGTGTCGATGTGTCGTTCAGCTCCGCTGACCGCACGATGAGCTTGGATGACTATTCTGAACGCGTCCTTGCTCCTGCCATCAACAACCTGGCAGGTGCTGTCGCGGCGGATATCATGAACGGCACTGAAGGCGGCGTTTGCAACTATGTTGCTAACGTTGACGGAAGTGGCAATATCTTGAATCCAGTTGCTTCTACATACTTGAATGCCGGCGCTTCGCTGGATTCGAACTCCGCTCCGCTTGGTGAACGTAAGGTCGTCAATGACCCCTTCACACAAGCTCGCGTTGTTTCGAGCCTGGCAGGCTTGTTCAACCCGGTTCCTGAAATCAGCCGTCAGTACAAGACAGGCATGATGCAGCAGGCCCTCGGCTTCGATTGGCTGATGGACCAGACTGTTATCAAGCACACGTCAGGTACTTTCTCGGCAGGTACAGTTTCTACGGCTGGACAGACTGGAACGACTCTGTTGACGAACGCAATCACAGGTACTCTCGCCCAAGGCGATATTATCACGATTGCCGGTGTCTATCAGGTCAACCGCATCACCAAGACGACAACTGGCAATCTTCGTCAGTTCGTTGTTACGGCGCCTGCGGCTACCGGTGCGACGTCTATTTCCATCTATCCTGCAATCACGCCCGCCGTTGGTGGTGTCGCGGTTCAGTATCAGACGGTTACAGCGTCTCCGGCTCCTACCGCTGCTATTACGTTGGTTTCGCCTGCTAGCGTCACCTATCGTAAGAACATCGTTTACGCCCCTCAGGCGGTTACGATGGCGACGGCGGATCTCGAATTGCCACGCGGCGTGCATGAAGCTGCTCGTGAGGCGTTCGACGGTATCTCGATGCGTATGGTAACAGCGTGAACATTTGCGCTGTATAAATCAGGTTAATTGCTGGGACACCCTTAGAGCCCGAAAGGGATTGGGCAATCAGCAGCCAAGCGCCTAGAAATAGGTGAAGGTTCAACGACTATCCCGTAAGGGAGTAGGTTCCAAGTGGAACCCAAATGCCTGGAACAGGAAACTGTTGTGATATAGTCTTACCTGCATTGAAAGATGCAGCTGCCGAAAGGCGGATAGGTCCAACGAGCCTATTGAAAATCATTGATAATGTTTCTACCGATCAGTTAGCGAGAATGAGCTGATCTAAAACTGTGCTAATTGCTGGAAACTCTTTAGAGCCCTAGTATAGCCGAAAGGCGATGAACAAGTTAGGGATTAGACAATCAGCAGCCAAGCGCCTAGAAATAGGTGAAGGTTCAACGACTATCCCGTAAGGGAGTAGAGTTCAAGCGAACTCGAAATGCTCAGGTTAGATGAAAATCTAGCAAGATATAGTCTTATCTACACAGAGATGTGTAGCTGCTAAGGAGCAGGGTGGGAGTAGCTAACCCATTGAAAACAATAGTCATTACACGCTTGGATTAGAATAGTCCCGTCATTCGGTAACGAATGACTGAAAACATGGTGAACTCAGGGAAACTCTGACTACCGCAAGGTAAAAGACAATCCTGAGCCAAGCCGATGGAAACATCGGAAGGTGCAACGACTATCCCGAAGGGGAGTAGGGAGCAAGTGCTTCCGAAGCGCCATGCATCCTGAAAAGGATGATGATATAGTCTGAACTTACTGGAAACAGTAAGATTAGCGAAAGCTAATGTGAAGGATCAACGAACTTCACTAACACATTGATTCTCTACGGATATCTATTCGTGCGTTGACCACTTCAAGGCGCACGTTAAATTCTGTGAATTGCTGGAACACCCTTAGAGTCCTAGTATAGTGCGAAAGCACGATGAACAAGTTAGGAATTGGGCAATCAGCAGCCAAGCTTTTCGAAAGAGTCGAAGGTCCAACGATCATCCCGTAAGGGAGTAGGTTCCAAGTGGAACCGAAGCGCAGAAATGGAGTCGAAAGGCTTCATATGATATGATCTGAACTAGCATGAAAGTGCTAGAAGAAGGCTAACGACCTTCTGCAACACCATTGCCTGAGTGGGCATGTGTCGTGGCTGATGCGCTCTAAGTCTTTGACTTATAAGCAAATTAGTCGCTACATAACCTAGGCTACAAGAAGGAAGTCCCGGAGCCGCAAAGCTTCGGGACTTTTCTTGGTTCTTTAGAAAACCTCTTTATTAATATACTAGACTGCACTAAATAAGCTGCCCTAGTCGGGAGGTACGTAGATGTCCAGTGTATATTTCTTCTGTGATCTAAGAAAGGGACAGTACTTCTGTTATGTGAACCATCATCCTGTAACGAAGAAACCTATTTACGTAGGGATGGGGATCGACAAGCGTTACTTGCCGCAAGGTCACGAACACCATAATAGAAGATGGAAGCAGCTTTTAGAGAAGTACTTGTTTAAGGATATTCACACATATGTATTTCCTTGTATTTCGAAGGAAGAAGCCTTCTTATGGGAAGAAGAGCTGATACAGATGTTCCGACAAGAAGGTTACGACCTCTATAACATGACAGATGGGGGAGAGGGCTCTAACGGGTTAGTTCAGACACAGGAACACGTCAGAAAAAGAAATACCTCGCAAAGAAGCGAGAGGGCTAGTAAGGTTCTTCGAGAACGTAATGCCTCTGGGGAGATATCAACAGGTCCTGCCAAAGGTGTTTTCAAGCAAAGTAAATCAGCTGTAGAGAAGATTCGTCGTGCAGCTGTGTTAATGCACGCTAGTAGAGACCCTGAGAAAAAGAGGGCGATTCTTGAAAAAATTTCGACATCCAATAGAGGGTACAAGCACTCAGAAGCATCAAAAGAGAAGAACAGAAAGGCTCATCAAGGACGGGTTCACAGTGATGAAACACGTCAGAAGATGACTGAAGCACAAAAGAGAAGGCACGCCGCCAAGAAAGCACTCCTCCAATGCAACACCCCGAACACCCCTCCGAATATGAACCTGAATACGCAGGACACGGATTCGACACAGACACACTAAGTGCCACAGAAAATGTTGAAAAGAACAACCAGGATTAGCCCCACTTAAATGACAACGCCAAACGACATCATAACCCTCGCCCTAAAGAGCGCAGGGGTCCTTGGTGTTGGCCAAACCGCAAGTGCCGAGGACATAAACGACAGTTTCACACTGCTAAACTTTATGCTAGCACAGTGGCAGCGGAAACGTTGGCTGATATGGACACTAGACACCTTCAGCGTGGCGTGCACAGGCGCGCAATCGTATACGGTAGGGCCTGGAGGGGACATTAATTGTCCCCGACCAGATCGCCTTGAGGATGCGTTCTTTAGGCAGAACATTCCCTCGGAGCCCAATGAGATTGACTACCCTTTGGAAATTATTGAGTCAAGGGAAACATACAATAGAATTGCCTTGAAGTCTTTGGGATCATTTCCTTCATACATTTACTACCAATCAGATTTCCCCATAGGCTCCATCTATCCTTGGCCTCTCCCGTCCAACTTGTACCAGGTATTTATTTCAGTAAAAACACAGCTCGCACAGTTCACGACCTTGACACAATCTGTGAGCTTGCCTCCAGAATACTATGCTGCGATCCTATACAACCTGTCAGTAAGGCTGCGGACAGCATTCCAGTTGCCTCCCGACATGTCAGTTATCGGTTTGGCGAAAGAAGCGCTCAATGTTGTTCGTGGAGCTAATGTGCAAATTCCACGACTGCGTATGCCTGTCGGCATTGTTCGTCCAGGCCTGTACAACATCTTCTCTGACCAGATATACTGAGTTTTCAAGTAACCTTCAATCCAACCCCTCAATAGGAGAATAAAATGACCCAAGTAACCTTCCAGCCCGGATTGCGACTCATAGATGGAACAGACCTGAACAATGCTCAGAACTATCCTGTTATCAACGGCAAAATGACGTATTCATCTTTGGGTGGTCGCGTCGGAACATTTACTGCTAACGGTGCGTCTTCTGTTACTGTTGCGAACGCTAATGTGACAGCGAACTCGATGATCTTTGTGTCATTGAACACAGTGGGCGGCACAGTCGGTGCTATCCCTGCGGTCAAAACAATCACAGCGGGAACAGGCTTCACGGTTGCAGGGACGGCGTCTGATACGTCGACCTACAACTACATGATCGTTGAATCTGTTTAAGTATGAAAGGGTAAAACAATGGTCGACATTAGTCGTTTAAAAGACATCGAAAAGAAGCTTTCTAAGCATGTAGAAAAAGAGGGTCAAGGCAGGATGACTGAAAAGGACTTGCGTGATAAAATGGACCATCACTCCATGAAGGCGTTTAATCTGTTACGGTCGACAGACCCTGAGTACAGTCCTGAAGCAGTGCACTTCAGCCAGAAGAAAAAGAACAACCTTGAAAAAGCTGCTGACGCACACATGGACATTGCTGTGAAAAACGAACATATGGCGGATACTTTGGCGGAAGGAAAACGTCTTGTCGACCAGTACAGGCAAGGCTATGCTAATGTTCACGACAAACTAGCCCGCAAAACACCTACCCACAAGGACTAACTAACAAATGGCAAGAATCAACCTGCTTGGTGGAACCTACCAGGCACGGTCGATAATTGCTGATGCTCAAAGATGTGTGAATCTGTTTCCTGAACAGAATCCGGGTGATGATCAAGATCACCCGGTCACGCATTACCTTACACCGGGAACGACCCTCCTGTCTGGCACAACAACAGCCTCATCAGGCCAAGTGCTGGCAGGACAGATTGCGTCTGGCGGCAGTTTATACGTTGATGGAACATACACAGGTGTTCCTTTAACAGGAGGAAGAGGCACAGGCGCCACCGCTACTATTATTGTCTCTTCTGGAGTAGTCATATCTGCAACAATCACAGCGGGATCCGGGTACCTTGCAGGTGATGCACTTTCTTTCGCGTCATCGTATCTTCCACAAGCTATGGCAACAGCTACCGTCACTACAGGTGGAACAGGTTACGGAACAACTTCCTACATCGGTGAATCGCTTGTAACAGTGACAGGTGCAGGATCAGGAGCTATCGCGAATCTTACCTCATCGGGGGGACACATAACAGCTATAACGATACTTTCCGGTAACGGGGGAGTGGGATATACTGTAGGTGACATCGTCAAGTGGCAAGCCTTCGGAGGAACAGGATTCACAGCAACTGTTGCAACCGTTGCAGGGATTGGATCAGGATTCGTATACACAGTAACAAATGTTTCAGCTACTGCACTTCCAGGAGCATCGCGTCTTGAATACAGGGCTTCTAACGGACAATTTTATCGCGTAGTAGGAACAAACGTCTACAAAGTAGATTCTTCTTGGAACCACATGTATGTAGGTTCAATATCTGTTGGAACAAGCATGTGTTCGATGACGGACAACGGTGTTGTTATAATCCTTGTTGACGGCACAACACAAGGCTATGCTATTGACATGGGAGCGACTTCCTTCGGAGGAGTTCGTTTCGGGACTTCAGGTTCAGGCGGAACAGGATACACGAACGGCACTTACACTAATCAGGAGCTAACAGGGGGCACTGGATTCGGTGCCTTAGCAACAGTTGTTGTAAGCGGCGGCGCAGTCGTATCCGTTCTTGTAACAACGCCGGGATCAAACTATGTTGTGGGAGATGTTCTTTCTATTTCAGGAGCGGGTACAGGATTTACTTTCACTGTTAATTACTTAACAGGATTCAGCCCTATAACAAGTGACGCTTTCTACGGTGCGAACAAAGCAGATTACTTGGACACATTCTTCCTTTTCAATAAACCCGGAACAGCTATTTGGTACATAAGCCTTTCAGAACCGACCTTCGACATACTGACAGGTCCTGTCGCAGGTGTTCTAAGTGGAAGTATCACGACAGGTGGATCTGGCTACACAGACGGAACTTACACGGGCCAGGCCCTGACAGGTGGAACAGGCACAGGCGCTGTGGCCACACTCGTCGTTCTAGGAGGCACAGTAACATCAGTTACCTTCACAAGTGTGGGATCAGGTTTCACAATTGGTGATGTTCTTGTGACGTCACTCTCCGGATCCGACTTTGCTTACAGTGTAGATTCCATCACAGGTGCAGGTTTTGATGCAAGTGACTTTGCAGCTAAAACAGGATCACCTGATCCTATTGTTTCGATTGCAGTTGTTCACACAGA
>Ga0007882_10000395_pt1 | contig 25757 bp, 17 predicted proteins | sample CryBogCBH12Aug01_FD_71195 | JGI IMG/M metagenome (GOLD analysis project Ga0007882, IMG submission 71195) | Freshwater microbial communities from Crystal Bog, Wisconsin, USA - CBH12Aug09.1 | ecosystem: Environmental > Aquatic > Freshwater > Lake | place: Crystal Bog, Wisconsin, USA | collected... | reverse complement strand
CACCGCTACCGCCACCGCCCGGGGCATTGCCGGTCAGGCCGGCGTGAGCGGCGGTGGTTTGCCCGGCTGCACCCGCGCCACCCGCAGGTGAACCGGTGCCGGCACCACCTGCCGTGGTACCGCTAGCGGCGCCGCCAACACTGGTGGTGCCCGCGCCGCCGCCGCCCGCGCCACCGGCGGTGGAGGCACTAGTCGTATCGCCATTGCCGCCGGTATAGTTGGCCGTGCTCCCACCGGTAGCCGTGCCACCGCTACCACGGGCAGCACCCGAACCGGTATTGAGCGCACCACCACCACCACCATGCGCGGTGAGGGTGGTAATACCAGTGCCCGAAAAAGACGAGTCACCGCCGGCACCGCCCGTTCCCGTGCCACCGGCACCGCCGCCACCCACGGTGGCCGTGTAAACGGTCCCGGGCACAACCGTCACCGCCGCACTATAGGCACAACCGCCACCGCCACCGCCGGCGCCGCGCGCGCTGTTGCCAGTCGAAGCCGCGCCACCCGCACCACCACCGCCTTGCACGGCCACGGAAATGGACGTGACACCGGCTGGACATGTCCAGGTGCCGGAACTGGAAATGGTGACGGTCGTGGCCCACGCGGAGCCGAGGCCGAGCGCGAGTGAGGCCAGCACGACAAAGCACCGGCCAAGGCAGGCCAGCACGTTGTTACAAGTAGAATAATTGCGGTTCATTCGGATAATGAGTTTTAAGGTTTTACGGGTGATTCATGCTCAATATGCCACCATTTAAAAATATTGCCATCCCCCAACCGGGTGAGACCGTCTTCCCCCGGCGAGGGTGGCTACGCCCCACAAAAACCAGCCCATCATACTTGTTTAGAATGTTTTACACATATATCAGTGGGAAATTACCCTGTGATCCTTGTGCCTGAGACTGGCGCGAGTTAGGCGCGAGCGGAGCGCGGCGTTCACGCCGCTTCAGTGTCCAAAACACAAGCGGGCTGAACTTTGCTGGTGCTGGCGAGCTTGGTCATGGAAGCGGGCTGAAGCCCTTATGATGCAGTTCAGCCACGGATGAACACGGATGGACCAGATCGACTGGCTCCGTGGTTGGTTCAGCCGAGACGGCGACGTCGGCTAGACCCATGGAGATTGATAAAATAAGAAAAATGGTTACAGCGTGAGACATCGAACCTCGAGCTTTTATTGGGACATTAATGCTGTAGGATTCGGGGGTTGGGATCATTTGGGGCTTTATCGGCGTTTAAGCAGAAAGAAACATAATTCATGCTTTTGGAGGTTCTCAAATCAATCATACTCTGCCATGGTTCGCATCAATAAGCCCTTGGGGTTGGCGACGTGACCTGCCGGGCGAATACCGGGGCCGTTTTTACCGAGGTCGGCCTCCATCTTCGCGATCAACCCCTGCAGGCGTTTGACCACATCCGGGTTTTGAGCGGCCACATTCGTCGTCTCACCTATATCGTGATCGAGATTATAGAGATGGATAACGCCTTTCGTTATCTCTTCCTTTACAGAAGCATCTTCTTCACTTTCACCCTCTTTCTGGGCTCCGACGCTCAGTTTCCATGGCCCCGAGCGCACGGCTGCGAGTTTGCTACCATGCCAGTAAAAGAGAGCTTCGTGGGGCGATGTCCGGCTCTGGCCGGAAAGCACGGGCCACATGTCCAGGCCGTCAATTTTACGGTCGGTCGGGACTTCTCCGCCAGCCAGATGAACGACGGTTGGCAACACGTCCATTTCGCTCAACATGGCGTCGCAGGTGGAACCGGACACGATTTTGCCCGGCCACCAGGCAATGGTAGACTCGCGCAGTCCGCCCTCCCAGGTGGAGGCTTTGTAACCGTGCAACGGCGCATTGCTGGGGGCTCCTTTTACGCCGACGAGTCCTTTTATGCCGCCATTGTCGCTGGTGAAAATCACCAGGGTGTTTTGGTCGAGCTTCAGATCCTTTAGCGTAGCGAGCACGCGCCCAACGCTCCAATCCATCTCCTCGATCCAATCACCGTAAAGCCCGTTGCTCGATTTGCCCTTAAAGGCATCACCCGGATGCCATGGTTTATGAACAGCGGTGTGGGGAAGGTAAAGAAAGAAAGGACGGTCCTTGTTATGGGTGATGAACTTCACCGCCTCATCGGTATATCGAGACGTTAATGTATCCTGATCCGCCGGAGCCTCGATGACATTATTGTCCCGCATCAGCGGCAGCGGAGGCCGAGATTTTTTTTCCTTGCCCTTGCCCTTACCCTTGACCTGAACCTTGCTTTCAGCCGTTCCATCCCCCATGTCATTGGAATAAGGCAGTCCGAAGTAATGATCAAACCCGTGCTGGGTGGGAAGAAATTCCGGCTGGTCTCCCAGGTGCCACTTGCCAACGATCATCGTCGCATACCCCAGCGGCTTGAGCAGGTCCGCGATCGTTTTTTCCTTGGGGTTGATTCCCGTGCTGGAGCGAGGATACAGGACGGATGGCATGCTTACCCGCCTGGCGTAGCACCCCGTCATGATCTGCGTTCGCGACGCGGTGCAAAGCGGCGCACAATAAAAACTGGTCAGCTTCATTCCCTCAGACGCCATCCGGTCGAGGTTGGGTGTGCGATTCAATTTGGATCCGAAACACCCGATGTCCCCGTAGCCCATGTCATCAATCAGGATAACGACGATGTTCGGCTTGGCGGCAGGTGTCGCGGCGACGCATGCGCACCAGGTGTCTAGCAATAAAAGAGAGGTCACTATCAGCTTTATTTTATTCATAGGGTTTCTTTTCAAACTTGGCGTTGGGTCATCAATGCTTCAGTCTATATCTCCAGAATCAGAATAGGTTGTCTTGCCCTTGCCGCCCAAAGCCTGAGGAGGATCCTTTGGCGGCACTTTGAGCTGGATTTCAAGGTCGTGAAGCTGCTTCATGAGATTTGCCTTAACCCCGGCATATTCCGGCCTGCCAGAAACGCTCAACAATTCGTTCGGATCCTTTGCCAAATCAAACAACTCCCAGTAATTGGCATCCCGGTAAAAATGAACCAGCTTATACTGATCGGTGACGATTCCGTAGTGAGGAAGAACGTTTCCACCGTACGGGTACTCGTAGTAATGGTAGTAAAACGCCGTTCGCCAATCACTCGGAGTTTTTCCCTGAAACAGGGGGATTAGGCTGCGCCCCTGCATCTCTGCCGGCACCGGCAAACCGGCGGCGTCAATAAACGTCTCTGCAAAGTCGAGATTTGACACAATCGCCTTGTTTACGCTCCCGGGCTTGATCACCGCAGGCCAGCGAACGATAAAAGGAGTTTTAAGCGACTCCTCAAAAATCCATCGCTTGTCAAACCAGCCGTGTTCACCCAGATAGGTGCCTTGATCCGATGAATAGATCACAATCGTATTTTTGGCCAAATTGTGGTCATCCAGATACTTAAGAATCGTCCCGACGTTATCATCTACCGATTTCACACACGCCAGATAGTCGTGCATAAACCGGCTATATTTCCACAGAGCCAACTCCTTACCGGTGAGATGCTCACTTTCAAACTTCGCATTGCGTGGCTCATAATAGGCGTCCCATTCTGGCAGATAACGCTGGGGTGCTCCGCCAAAACGCTTGGTAGGTTTAAGCTTGAAGTCAGAAGCCGGCAAATTCTTTGCAATTTCGTTCTCTTGGTCATGCTCCGCAGTTCCACGTCCGCTGTAGTCATCAAAGAAAGTGGACGGGGGTTCATAGACCCGATCATGGTCAAAATTGAGATCCTTCGGGTTGGGCACCCATGGCCTGTGCGTTGCCTTATTCGCAATGACCAGCAGAAAGGGCTTGGATGGATCCCGATGGTTCAGCCAAGCGATTCCTTTTTCGCGAATCACATCTGTGATGTAGCCCTTGCTCTCGGTGTTATTTCCATCTTTCGTTATAAAAGGCGCATCGAAATACTGGCCCTGCCCATGGAGCACCGCATAATCATCAAATCCGGTCGGATTGGTTTCCAGATGCCATTTTCCATAATAGGCTGTTTGATATCCGGCTTTTTGAAGCTCTTTCGGATACGTTAATTGGGAGGCGTTGAAACGGCAGTTGGTGTTGTTGTAAAATCCGTTCAGGTGAGCATACTTACCGGTAAGCACGGCCGCCCGTGCCGGTCCGCACAGCGAGCTGGTGACCAGACACCGGTCAAACAGCATCCCTTCCTGGGCCAGTCGATCCAAATTGGGAGTCTGGATCAAATGCCTCGAATCTCCATAGGCGCTGATTGCTTGGTAGGCATGATCATCCGAATAAATCATCAGGATGTTTGGCCTGGGCGGAAGCCCGTCGGTGATCTTCGATTCGGCCGCATTGAGGGGGCTCAAATGTGATGGGGAAAAGAGGCAGCCGAAAGCAAGGACGACAGCCCTAGCCACACGGGGCTTGATCGCACGCAATGGATGCTGAACCGGCTCGGCGGCGTTAAGATTGACAGCCATCAGAAAATCCGGCTGGGCTTTAACTTTTTCACGCATAACTTTCAAGACGCTTATTCCATTCGCCTGGTTGCAATAAAATCAGAGTTTTTCAAAAACCTGTTAAATCGTTTTTCATGATTTCATCCTTCCGGAGAGTTGTTTTCTTCATCCAACTTTTGCTGGTCTTTTTAGATTTCGGTTTGTTTTCGGAATGAGCCGATGGGGTCAATCCTTCCGGAATGGCTTTCAGAACTAATGGCCGTGTGTTACTGATCGGGAGCATTGGCATTTTCGCTGGCGTTCTCAATCTCTTCAGTGGTTTTTTTCTTCGGTGATTTTGATTTCTGGTTTTTTTCAGCCCGTTTGGGGTCTTTCCAGCCGGCGGCGGGATTAAGTTGGTTGAGCACCGCCTGCAACCGCTGACGGGCGGCGGCCGCCTCCGTGTTTTCCGGGTTGGCAGGCACGAGCGGCTCGGCGAAGGGGGCGCCCGTCATGTCAAACAGTTCCCCAGATTGATCGAGTTTCCAATCCAGTTCGCGGTCATACCAGTTGTTACGCAGCATGACAAAAATCCAGTTCCGCAACCAGTCCCCTTGCGTTAGCCCGTGAAACATCGGCGTAAAGGGTTTTCCGTCAATCGTCACACCCGGCGGCAGTTTGGCTCCGGCCAGCTCCGCGAGTGTCGGGAAAAAATCCGCGAAGCTGATGAGATTGGTGGCCACTTGCCCGGCGGGTGTGGTGCCCGGCCAACTGATCATCATCGGCACCAGCGCACCGCCTTCGAGCATGGTGCCCTTGCAGCCGGAAAGCCGTTTGCCGCCGATGGTGCAGAATGATGGGTAGTCAAATTTCCTGTAGACCATCGGGTAGGCGGTTCCGTTGTCACTGGCAAAAATAACGATGGTTTTTTCGCGCAGCTTGAGTTGGTCCAGTTCGGCCATCAATTTACCCACCAGCTTGTCCATGTAGGCGACATAGTCCTGATACAATGGGATCGACCCTTCCTTGAGCTTTTTGTTTTCAGGTGAGCTATCCGGCGTGGGCAGAATCTTGTCATGAACATGAGACATCGGATAGTAAAGAAAAAACGTTTGATTTTGGTGGCGTTTGATAAAATCCACGGCAAAAGCGTGCATGAGATCGGGCAGATATTCACCGTCCTTCAAGGGGACTTCTTTGCCGTTCACGGTATAGGTTTTGCCGCCTTTCTGGTAGTTCCAGTATTTGCCGCTATCCTTAAAACGAAGATACTCGTCAAACCCCCAGTCGCTTGGCTGCAGTGGCAACTGAGACCACTTGCCCACCTCGGCGGTCACATAGCCCGCCTGCTTGAGCACCGTGGGAATCAAGATTTCCTTGTCCGGCTTCATCCGGTCGCCCGTATAGTTTTCCGTCATCCCGGTGCGAAAAGCATAACGCCCAGTCAGCAGCAAGGCGCGCGACGGGCCGCACAACGGAGCGGCGTAACAATGTGTGAACCTGATGCCGCTGGCGGCGAGCTTGTCAATATTGGGCGTCTTGAAATGGTCCGCCCCATAACAACTCACGCTGCCAATACCGAGATCATCGGCCAAAATGAGAATGATATTGGGTTTGGCTACCTGTGGAATTTCTGCAGCGCGGGTGAAAACCGCCGCCCCAAACACAATTGCCCACAGCGTCAAGATGTATTTCGTCGTGTAGTTCATAAACCTTTTGCCTTCGTTTTTAATTCTCTCATCCGCGACAACGAGAGTGAAATCACCGTGTGAGAGATGGATTTTATAATGTCTGTTTCAAATTTTTCGGCTCCTTGATTTTCGGAGCGTCTGGCTCCGCTCCGTCGTTGTCGCGGCCGTCATCCTTCGCTCCGGGAGCGATGTTGAGTTTATTCCATTCATCCCACATCGTTTGGAGTTCCTTCACTTTTTCCGGCATATTGGCAGCGAGATCCTTATCTTCGTGGATGTCATTGGCGAGGTTGTAGAGCTTTGTTTCGGTCACGGGTGCGCTGGGCAAGCGCCGGCCGGAGGTGGATTTTTCGCCATCAGCGGCTTTGACATAGCGGACGAGTTTCCAATCGCCGCTGCGGATGGCCATCTGCCGACCGAATCGCCAAAACAGCGCTTTATGCGGCGAGCCGGCTTTTTCACCGGAAACAAACGGGAGCAGGTTTACGCCTTCGAGCTTCCACTCCGGTTTCGGATCCACACCGGCCGCCGCCAGCGCCGTAGCGTGCAGGTCGAGTTGGATCACGGGCGGATCGAAGACGCCGGGCTTGACATGCCCCGGCCAGGCAATGACAAATGGCACTCGAATACCGCCTTCGAGCGTCGTGCACTTGCTGCCGCGCAACGGGTCGTTACGCGAACCGTTGACGGTATCGCCGAAGATGTGCATGACCGGACCGCCGTTATCGCTGATAAAGGTGATGAGCGTGTTTTCCGCCTGGCCGGTTTCCGCCAGCTTTGCGCGCACTTTTCCAATGGCCTCGTCGAGCGCCAACATCATCGCGTCATAGGTGCGGCGCTGCTTGTTGGCGATGTTTGGAAACTTTGCGAGTCGGTCCTTGGTCGCGTTCATCGGGGTATGGACGGCGTTGAAAGCAAGATAGAGAAACCAAGGCCGTTCTTTGTTCTGTTCGATAAATGAGCAGGCCTCACGACTGAACGCATCGGTCGTATAGTCCATTTCCTTCACGGGTTCGGTTCCACGCATAATTCCACCCGCATCGAAATAGCTGTGCATGCCGCCGAGGAAACCGAAGAACGTGTCAAATCCGCGTTGCTGCGGATGCATGGCCGGACTGTTGCCGAGGTGCCATTTGCCTACAATGCCTGTGACATATCCGCCGCTCTTGAGGTGATTTGCGAGAGTCGTCTCCGTGACGGGCAGACCGCCGCCCGCCCCGCCGGAATTAAATTCATGCCCAAAGCGGGTCTGGTAACGCCCGCTCATCAGCCCCGCGCGCGAGGGCGAGCAATATGGCCCGCTCACGTAGCCGCTCGCGAAGCGCACTCCATCTGCGGCTAGCCTATCCAAGTTTGGCGTCGGGATATCCTTGCAGTTCTGAAAACCCACATCGCTGTAGCCCATGTCATCACCGACGATAACCAGGATGTTGGGCTTCCGCGCATCGGCAGCGTGGAGCGCAAATAGCGGGACAAACAGGAGCGAGGCTAAAAGTTTGACTGTTGTTTTCATGGTTGGTTTCTCGCCTTTTGAGGTTAAATCGTTTTTCATGATTTCATCCTTCCGGAGAGTTGTTTTCTTCATCCAACTTTTGCTGGTCTTTTTTGGATTTCGGTTTGTTTCCGGAATGAGCCGATGGGGTCAATCCTTCCGGGATGGCTTTCCCCTGATCAATTCGTTTTTGCAACTCCTTATTCAGGGTTTTAATTAATTCGGGGTATTGCTCAGGATGTTGGGCCAAATTGTTCATTTCTGCCGGATCCTGCTGCCGATCATATAGCTCAATATTATTCGGAGCTCCCTCGTTCCAGCGGGTGAATCGGTAGCGATCCGTAACGATGGAATAACCTTCCTTTCCTTGAACGGTTCCGTGATAGGTCAGCGCGCTGGTGCGCAGCGTTGTTTCAGGATTGTTTAAGACAGGGACTTGGCTGATGCCGGAGATCGCCTTGGGAATGGGAAGGCCGGCCAGTTCGCAAAGGGTGGGATAGCAATCTACCAGCTCGCAGAGGGCACTGGTCGTTTTCCCCGGATTTTTCATTCCCGGGTAGGAGATCATAAGCGGAACCTGGGCCGCATTTTGAAACAGGGTTTGCTTTTGCCAGTGACGATGTTCGCCCAGATGATAGCCATTATCGGAGGTGAAGAGGATAATCGTCTTGTCGCGAAGCCCCAACCGATCCAGTTCCGCCAACACGCGCCCAATCTGATCATCCACAAAGGAAATAACCGCATAATAACCGTGAATGGCTTTTCGCGCCTTCTCATCGGTGATATTCCATTCCTCCAGGTGTGTCTTGAGGGTTTTGAGAGCGGCGGGTGGAATCGTGTTGGCGTAGGAATCCGGCGTGTGAATGACCGGGAGGGTGGCTTCGTCATAGAGATCAAAATACTTTTTGGGGGCGACATAAGGAGTGTGAGGTTTGTAGAAGCCGACCCCAAGAAAAAACGGTTTATTTCCCTTGGAATATTTCTGAAGCAACTCAATCGCCTGGGTGGCGACTTTGCCATCCGTGTGTTCTTCCGGTTTTCCCGTGGGATCAGAATACCAGGAGAGCTGGGCGCCCAGACCGCCTTTGCCGGTGAGAGTCTCGATCTTTTTTTCCTTTTCCAAATCCTTGTCGCGGCCAATCGGGTTATAGCGCTCATTCCATGACGCGGGATCATCAACGCCATTGGAGCCGATTTGGCCGGGATTATTGTAGTGATAGATTTTGCCGATGCGCGCGGAAAGGTAGCCTTTGTTCATGAAGTATTGGGGGAGCGGAACGGCATTGGGAAATCGGTGTCTAAAAGTGTCCTTCAAGTTGTAGCATTCGATTTGATCCGGATACATCCCGGAGAGCATACTGTTGCGGGAAGGACCACAAAGGGCATGTTGGCAGAAATTGGCGGAGAACCGAACGCTTTGGGTGGCGAGTCGATCCAGATTGGGGGTTTTGACAATCGGATGACCGTAACAGCCGATATCGCAGTTGAGATCGTCCGTCATAATGAGAAGGACGTTGAGTGGCTGGTCAGCAGCTTTTAGCACAAGCGGCGTCATTGAGAGACCGAGGAGAATGGGGAATAGAATTCTTTTCATAACTTTTTAGATTGAATTTGCCATGTCACCCTTTTGTCCGGGTTGAGTTGGACCCACCAGCAGTGCCAGCACAAAGGCGACACGAAGCATACCTGCATGTTTCATGGTTGAGTTCCGGGTGTTTGCCTTGAACATGATGTTCTATTCTCCTTGTGAATGAGTTACTCCTGGGCGGAATTCCATGGGGCCGTCGCAACGCCGACGAATGCGTCCGAGGCTCCGAAGTACATGAACCATTTGTCCTTAAAGAGAACCAGCCCCTCGGTGAACGTCGTGCCGGCCTTGTAAAGGCCCCCGGTCTCCCAAGGGAAACTGGGCTTGATATAGGGGGTGTCGAGACGACTGATGTAATGGGTGGGATCTTTTGCGTCGAAAAGGGCCTGGCCGCCACAATACATGCCCTTCGGAATCGAACTGTCTCCAATTTTGTCTTCATGCTTTTGATCCGCGTTTTTCCCATTATAAAAAACCACAATGCCTTTTTTGGTCAGTATGGACTGCGGCCCGATTTCCGTCAGGACACTGTCAAAAAAACCATTTCTGGGTGTCATCACGGTAAGCAAATTTCCGTGGCCATCTTCCACCGGCTTCCAATGAATGAAATCCTGGGAGGTCGCGACGTAAACGGCTCGTGTGCCGAAATACAACCAGTAAGAGCCGTTGATTTTTGCCGCAACCAGCTTCCCATCCTTTACCTCGTGGACTACGGCGAAGGACTTTACTTTTGCGTTTGTCCACTTGGTTCCTTCAAAGACGGACCCATGCTTGGTCCAGTTTTTCAAATCCCGTGAAGAAGCGATGCCCTGATGCGGCCCTGCCCCGGGGCGCTGGTTGTAGGTGAGAATGTAAACGCCGTCCGGTGATTCCGCGAGGCGGGGATCCTCACACCCTCCGAATTTCTCTATGCCATTCCCCTCAAAGGATTTTTGATCATCGTTGGCCGGGTAAAAGACGGGCACGGGATCGCGGGTGAAATGAAAACCATCCTGGCTCTCGGCGTACCCCACGCGTGAGCAGGTGTTCCCGGGACCTTGCTGGGCTCGATAGAGCACGATGATTTTGCCATTACGGGCCACGGCAGCAGGGTTGTACACCCAACTTTTTTCCCAGTTGATCGCCTTGTCCTGAATTGGACAGTGAAAGACGCTTTGGGGATTTGGTTTAATCACCGGCTCAGGGGCTTGCGTAAACGGTCCGATGGCCCAGTCTGGAAGCGCCTTGGCAGTGGTCTCTGCAGGTTGCGCGTGTGCGAGGATGGTTAAGGCAAGGCAAGCTAAAGAAATATAGATTTTCATGGGTGAACTGATGTTACTTCCAAAGTCGCTTCGAAAGATTTCCGGCGCGGGCGCTGGATCATTCTTCCGGTTCACTGCTGCCACTAGATTTTCCCGCTTTGAACTTCTTGTTCCAGGAATTATTGACCCCGATGTTTTGCTTGATTCGCTCTTCAAGGAGAGTTCTCATTTTATCGGCTGCCGTCTTGAACTCAGGATTTTTAATCTGGTTGTGGATTTGCTGCGGGTCGTTCTTCATATCATAGAGTTCTTCACTTTTGTCGGCATTAAGCGTGTAGGCGAAATCCATGGTGCGCAGCAGATAGGCTTTGCCGGGATATCTCATGCTGATCGCGCTGTCCCGCACGGAAGTCGATGTTCCGGTCAGGATGGGCATGAGGCTGTGGCCTTGAGTTTTTTCCGGAATGGCAATGCCCGTGAGATCGCACATGGTCGGATACATGTCCACCAGTTCGGTGATGGAGTCGCAAACGCCATGTTTCAACCCGGGTGCCGATACGATCAGCGGCACCTTCGCGCATTCTTCATACAGGCAGACTTTCGACCAGTAGCCATGCTCGCCCAAAAGATACCCGTTGTCGCTGATGAAGAAAATTGCCGTGTTATCGCGCAAGCCCAGTTCGTCCAGCGTGTCCAGCAGCTTGCCAACCTGCGCGTCCATGAAGGCAACGCTGGCGAAGTAGGCGATCCGCATCTTGTTGATGTTCTCGCCCGTGAGTCCATCTTTCGAGATGTTGTGGACGGGCCCGGAAGCCTTGGGCTTGCCATCCTGATCATGGGGAACTAATTTCGGCGGCGCGCATTCCTCCAAGGTATACTTGTCAAAATAGGTGCCCGGCGCCACGCAGGGGTCATGAGGCCTGACGAAGCCGGCGGCAATGAAGAAGGGTTTGTCCTTATGCTTTTTAAGCAGATCGACAATGACGTCCGCCGTCTTATAATCCGGTTGATCTTCGCCATGGCTTGCGGCCTTGACGGCGACATAGAGACGGTTCGGATCACCTATCGAGCGTCTCCCCGTGAAATCATCCTTACCCTTGAATTCATTGCGATTAAGGCAGGCATATTCGCCGGGAGTGAGGGCTTCCTTGCACTTGACATTGAATCGCTCCGTCCAGCAGGCGGCTACGTCCTGCCCATTGCCACCGCTGATAATATCATTGGGGATGCCCATGTGGAAAACCTTGCTGCAGCGGGCGGAATAATACCCGTTTTTGATGAACTGCTCGCCAATGGAAGGCTGTCCCTTGTGGTTGATGCCGGGATATTGGCTGAACATGAACGATGGCCGGGAGGGCACGCAGAGCGGCGACTGGCAATAATTATGATTAAAAACCATGCCCTGCTCAGCCAGCTTGTCGATGTTGGGGGTTTTGCAGGCCGTCCCGCCATAACATTTCAGGGCCGTGGTGGTGAGGTCGTCGGCCACGATCAGCAACACATTCCGGATTTTCTGCTCAGCTGCAAATGCTCCTGTCAAATCGGCAAACAGAAGCAGGGAGGTGACCAGTGACAATAGATATTTATTTTGTTTTTTCATAGTTTTCCTTGAACCCTATTTTAAAATGGAGGTTGGTTTTTATTTGTTCGGATGATCTCCCATTTCCAGCACCAATGAACCGCCTTTGAGCAGTTCGGAGGCAGGGAACTGAATCCCTCAAGCGGTCGGCCATTTAGCACGGCGCTCTTGATGTCGCGATTCGCACGGGAGGCGTTAGGGGAGGGATTTATTTTTACCTCCCTTGTTTGTTAAGTTGCCGTCGGCGTCCTCGCCGGGCTCGCCGTGGAAGGGCTGGGTCTGCTTCACGAAGTATTCATCGCGCGGGCCGGCGTGCTGCTGGAGGGCGGCCTGAAGTTTTGCCTTGGCGGTTTTCGCGGCGGCATCGAGCGCGGCTTCGGCGAGCGGCTTGCGCTCGTTGTCGTCTTTGGCCACGTTGTAAAATTTGCCGGTGGCGTAGAGTTTGAACTGCGCGTCGTGCGCGAACTCGGCCTTGGCCTTCGCGCCGCCGCTCGGATTATACCACGCGTAGAGGCAATCGCGCGGCTGCCCCTTTTCGCCGCGCAACTGCGGCAGAAAACTGCGGCCATCGGGATTCAACCCCGCCGGGATCGGCGTCCCGGTCGCCTCACAAATCGTCGGCAGAAGATCCGTCGCGTCAATCATGTCGGCATAAACCTTTCCGCTCGCGAAGTGGCCGGGCCAGTTGCCGATGAGCGGGACATGCGTGCCCCAGGTGGTGGTCGTGCCCTTGCCGCCGCGCACGTCGCGGCCTTGGAATTTCGACGGCGTGCCGCGGCCCGTGCCGTTGTCGCCGAGGATGAGGAGCAGCGTGTTGTCGCGCAGGTGGAGTTCGTCGAGCTTGGCCAGGACTTTGCCGATGAGCTTGTCGGTGTAGGCGGTCATGTCGGGAAAATGAAGTGGCTTAAAAGTGCCTCCGTGCGATTTCGCGGTGAGATAATCGGGGCTGTCCGGCGTAGCGTCGTAAGGCGCGTGCGTGAGCATCATCGGATAGTAAAGAAAGAACGGCACGTCCTTCTTGCGCGTGATGAAATCGAGCGCGTAATCGCTCACGATGTCCGGGCCGTATTCGTTTTTGGTGTAGTTGAATTCTTTGCCATTGATCTCCAGCCCGGGATTTTTATAGCGCCCCGCTTTGCGGACGAGCGACCAGAGGCAGTATTCGTCGAAGCCAAAATGAGCCGGCCCCCCGAAACCGTTGCTCAATTGCCATTTGCCCGCGATGCACGTCGCGTAACCGGCGTCCTTGAGCAGATTGCCGAAGGTCTTCTGCCCCGGATCCAGGTGGCCAAAGTGGGTGTAGTTGCGCTTGTTGCCCAGGCCGGTCATCAACTCCACGCGTGTCGGCGTGCAGAGCGGCTGCACATAGCATTGTTCGAACCGCACGCCCGTCGCCGCGAGCTGATCCATCACCGGCGTTTTGTAACTTTCACCGCCGTTGGCCGTCACGCACTCGTAGCCGAAATCATCAATCAAAATCAGCACGACATTGGGTTTGCGTCCTTCCTCGGCAGTGGCGGGGTGAATCGTTCCCAACAGCGTAACCAGCAACATGCCTGCAAACGACAACCTCATTCGGAGTTTTGCCATAAAGTTTGAGTTGATTGCGTTAATCATTGTCATATATTTAGTTTCATTCGTGAATGTCATTTCCGGTTCCCAATCCGAGCGAATTGGCGAACCCCGGTTTCACTTTGCCGCCTACCACCGGCTTGCCGTAGCAGCCAAGGTCGTTGTTCATGTCGTCCACCGCGATGAAGAGGACGTTCGGTTTTTTCGGCGACCCGGCGGCGTTAAGCTTGACGACCGTCAGAGAATCCGGCTGGGCTTGAACTTTTCTAGGCATCTTTTTCCTAGACACTTATGGCATTCGCCGAGTTACAATGAAATCAGAGTTTTTCAACAGTCTGTTAGTCTGCTCCAAAACTCTTTCAGCGGGGTCGGTCGCCGTCCGGCTCCCTTTCTCGCGACAGGCACCCCTGCCGGTTACGGCTGTGTTTGTTATGCGATTCCGATATGCATTTTATTTCCGCAAAAAATAAGACCCAACGGAACATTTGATTCCGTTGGGTTTAAGCAAGAGTGGTGGTAGGTGATGGATTCGAACCATCGAAGGCATAGCCAGCAGATTTACAGTCTGCCCCCGTTGGCCACTTGGGTAACCTACCAAAGCCGGTGTTTGACGTTTTGTCCGTCGAACCGCCCTGAACCTCAGCCCATGGCGGACGGACATATTACCGGAGGAACGGCAGCGAGCAAGTTTTTAGTTTGCCGGTTTCGAGCGCGCGCCAAGCCTAGCCGCAGCGCGTGGCCAACCGGGAAACTCGGCGCGGCTGGAAGGGTTAACGTGGCTGCGGCTGGCTTTCAGCACAGCCGCGCTCCGGAGACACCCTGCCTCGCGTGTGCGCGGCATCCGGCTTCCGCCTGGAACTGGGCCTTACCAGCCTCACCGCCGTTCGGCGGTCAGGGCGCGGCCAACCGGTAGGTGCCGGTCTGGTTGGCGGTGAGGGTTTTGCCGCCCAACTGGATGGTGGCAGCAATATGCGGCGGCAGTTTCACCTGAGCGGTAAGGCCATGCTCCTTGCGCTCCACCCGCACATGGATCAACCCGCTGGGCGTGGGCACGTCGCCCTCGGCCCACGTCAAATCGCCCAACTCCGGCCGGATGTCCACCGTGGTAAAACCGGCACCGGTGGGCCGGACGCCCAGCACGGTTTCGGACAGATACGGTGTCGGCCCGCTGGCCCAGCCGTGGCACAGGCTCAGGTAGGCGGTCTTGTCCAGAGCCGACTGCATGTCGTCCGGCCACGACGGATCGAATTTTTCCCACCAAGTGGTCGCGCCCCGCCGGAGCAGGTCGCCCCAATAACGGCGGATGAAATCCACCCCGTCCTGCGGGTGTCCGAGCTTGGCCAGAGATTGCAGGAGAAAGGCTCCGTAGTAAGGGGTCAGCGGATCATCATCATGCCGGCTGGGGTCGGGCTTGACGGTCCAGGCCGGGCTGCCCGCCCGCAACACCTGCTGGTAAATGGCGGCCGTCTGTTCCGGCGTGGCGGTGTCCGACAACACGGCCATGATGTTTTCCTGCAGCCGGTCGCCGTAGGTGTGGGTCGCCGCGTTGGGAAGCTGGTCGCGGGCGGCGGCGGTCAACTGCTCTGCCCAAGCGGCATAATGATCCGCCTCGGCGGTGTCGCCCAATTCCCGCAGCAACCAGACGGCCTCGTGGACACCCTGGATGATATACAAGTCCGTGGTGTCGCGGGTCAGCGGGCTGTCCAGCACGAAGCCGGGGGACCAGTCGCAATAGGTCCATTCCTTGTGGGGATTGATAAACCGGTGGCGCGCATCAAACAGGGTTTGCTGGTATTTCAGGAGCGAAATGATTTTCGCCTGTTGCTGCGCCAGAAAATCCCGGCCGCCGGCGTGGCGGTAAAAATCCGCCAGCGTGCAGAACCAGGCGGCGGAATAACCCGGCAGATTGTTGACATCCGCTGCGGGCAATTCGGTGGCGGGGCGACCTTTCTGCGCCTTGTCCCGCACCAGAGCGAGGGAGTGTTCCATCAGCGAGCGGTCGGCAAACACGTTGTTAATAGTTTGCCCGGTCACTTGGAGGTCGCCGATCCAGAGGCCACGGTCGCGTTTGGGGGCGTCCCAGATTTCCTCCTGCATGCACAGGTGCGCGGTGTAGGCGCCGGCATACCAGATGCGCGTGAGCAGCGGGTCGGAACAGTCAAATGTGCCCCAATACTGCACGGGATAGTATTTGTGGTTGCAGACCACGCGGGCCAGTTCCACCGGGGCGTTCGAGGGGAAGGTCAGGCGGGCAAACCGGAAGGCCGACCACGGGGTGCTGGCCGGTTCCGCTCCGGCCAGCGTCAGTTTGAACGGGCCGCTGTTGTCCAGCTTCGGTTCTTTGTGAACACATTCCACCTCCGATTCGCCGGTGGTCACCACCACGGTGCCACCGGCGGTGCCGGAGATTTCCAGTCGCCCGGCCAGTTCCTGCCCGAAATCCACCAGCACGGCGGGAGCCACGCCCGCCCCGGCCGGTTCGGCTAGAATTTTCACCGGCGGCCCATCCGGTCGGACCAAGGATTCAACCCCGAGGATGAGTGCCGGGCTGGCGGCGGCCTGGGCCGACTTGGGCCACAGGGTCAGATGCTTCATGCCCGCCGGCGGCAGGGGCGAGTTGGCAAAGGGGGCCACCTTGGTTTCCGCACCGTAGGTGGGATCCACCGTGGGCGGCGTGGCGGCGGCGTGAGCCGTCCACAGCGTGAGGGCGAGAGTGGCGATAAGGAAACTTTTCATGGATTGGTTACGGGTCATATGGGGACTTCTGAAAAAATATTTCCTGTAGCGGCGGTCGGTGACCGCCGTTGACCTGAGACCACCGTGCCCGATTGCATTTTCGGCGGCTATTCGGCGGTACTCGGCGGTCATAGACCGCTGCTACAGGAGGCTCATTTAAATGAACCGGCCGGAACGCGGCGGATTCGTACGCCGCGTTCCGGCAAATTGCCACTCGGGAGCCGAGCGCTCAGTTTTGAGGCCCGCCGGTCGGGGCGACCGGAGCGGCGGGTTTCTTCTTGGCCTTGGCAGCCTTGGTGGCCACAAAAGCGGGGTTGGTATAGGCACCCGGCGCAGCGGTCTTGATATTGGGGGTTACATCACCCTTGGCATCACCCAGCGCCCATTTGACCCCGCCGACGAGGATGGACTGGAAAATCGGGTTCGTCCAAACGTCCTCGCGATGGCCCATCGCGGTATACCAGACCCGGCCCTGGCCCTCCACGCGCGCCCAGGTATTGGGATACGGCGGGCGCTCATACATTGGGCCGGTCATGTGCGGCGCATCAATCACGGTCAGCACATGAATGTTCGGCGCAAAATCCTTCAGCGAATACCATTCCTCTTGGAAGGCGAAGCTGGAGCTCACCGCTTCAAAACCGGGGAAGGCCGGATCAACCACCGTGTTGGTGGCCACTTGTTGCGCCCCATGGATGATGAATTCCCCACCCAGCAAACGCACATACGGGTCGGCCTGTTCGCCGTGGTTAATATAGCGGGCCGGCTCGTTCATGGCGCAGTTGTCGGTGTGAAAGGTGTCGCTCGCGGAGTGGGTGGCGATAAAGCCCTTGCCGGAGCGCACATAATCAATCAGCGCCTGCTTGCCGGCGGGCGTCATGGGCGGCTGGCGGTCGGTCCCAGGGGTGCAAAGGTCGCCCGTGGTGTAGAAAAACACAGCGTCAAATTGCGCGAGATATTCCGGGCTGAACTTGGAACCATCCTTGGAGAAGGTAAATTCCCAGCCGTTCTTGGCCCCCAAATCCAGTAGGATCTTCTCGGCATAGCTGGGCTGGCCTTTTTTCCAAGAGATGACCGAATGTTCGAAGCCGCTGGATTTGCTAAAGAACAGAATTTTCCGGGGCGCGGCGGTGGCGGTGAGGGTGGCGGCGACCAGCAGAACGGCCAACAAGGCCAGGAATCGGCGGCAGAATGATAATGGTTTCATATTGGTGATGGAATTTGACGCATTATCCCCCGGATTGGTTACAATTCAATCCTTTCCTTGAAATCTGGGCCGAAAGCAGTGGCGGCGACCGGCGACCGCCGGTGGAATGTGGAAAATAAAAAAGCGGCGGTCACAGACCGCCGCTACAGAAAAAGGCCGGTTTTGCGGCAATAGATTTCAGTTAAAAATGCGGTCAGGCGGGAGTTCCGGCCGCCGTGGACCATTGCATGGGATGGGCTTCCACCAGCTTTTCCATCAGCCGACTTTTGCAATTGAGATTGGCCCGTTTGCAGCCGAAACGTTCGGCGGAGTATTCGCGTTCATGCACCAGATGTTTCAGGCAGTAGCCGCCGCTGATGGCGGGGTTGCCACAAATCCGGCAGCCGCCCTTGGCCATCTGGCGCAACTGCCATTTGCGCTGCCGCGAAACCGGCAGGTGGGTGAATTCATCAACGATTTCCGGGCGCCCGCGCCGGTTGCTGGTTTCCTTAAATTCAATGACTTGTTTGGCGTTCATGGATTCGATTGTATGTGTTTGCAATAAATCGGTTACTGCTTACATGGTTGACAATCACCGGTTTGCCGCCAAAAGCCAATTAACTTGCAATGAACGCGGGCAAAAAACCAGTGAGCGATGGTTTCGCGACGCTTGCAACCAAAAACCGGGCGTTTCCAGCCGAAAGCTTTGACCGGGAACACGTAGCGAAGTGCCCTGCGCCGCAGGCGATTGCCTTGAATTCATACAGTTTTGAATTCTGAGTTTTGAGTTTTAAGTTGTGGCAACGACGGGGGAAACCGCGAAATACGCGGAATACGCGAACGAAGGGCAGGAACGGTGGGGCGGGTCGGCTCATCCCCGGCACTTTGTGATCCCTGCTCTCGCTCGCGGCCAAAGCAAACCCCAATTCTGTCCATTCTGTAATTCTGTCAAAAGTCCCCGTCTTCGCCCCAACTGAACACTGAAAACTTGAAACTGAAAACTTTTTGCCCATCAAGTCATGGGCCCATGGCCCCATGAGACCACGCAACTCGCGCCGCTGCGCCTAGTTCCCGCAACATAATCCCTGAATATGCTTGCTATTTAAATTTTATTAAATATTATCCTTTTTAAGGTAAAAATTAATTATGAAGCCCATCGCATCCCGTCTGATGGCGGTTCTGCCCATCAGCCGGATGGCAAGCAATATTGCCCCCGCCCACCCAAAGGGCCATCCATCCATTTATGGCTCAAGCATTTCACCGGCAATTCAACGCCTCGCCATGCAGTCCGTAGTCAACCAAACATCAAACATAACCAAACCATGAAAATCAACCTTCGCCAAATCAGCACCAGTGCGATTCTGACCCTAGCGGTCGGGGCCGCCAACCTGGCATCGGCCCAAGCCCTGACCGGCAGCGGCAGCCATCTGCCCACCGGGCCGGGCGGCTATCCGGATCCCAATGTTGTCGGGCTGAATTACACCGACAATCTTAATGGCACGTTCACCGGCGTGTGGACCGCCACTCCGGAGCCAAATTGGGTTGGCAGCGTGACTCGGACTGGGCCGAGCACCGTCGGCAGCGGCCCGAATGGCACCAGTACCTTTGATTTCAGCGGACTGGCCAACGGGGTTCTGCCCGCCACCTCCCCCTTTGTCTTCAGTGATTTGGATGCTGGCTCCGGACTGGAACAGATTACGTTCCAGGCTTACGATGCGAGCCACGACCTCATCACCGCCGCGTGGCTTGACTCCACCCTTGGCCAGGCAGGCGTGAGTTCGCCTGAGGACATGCCGGGCTGGAACTGGGATACCGGCACCTCGACGTATACATTTGACGGGAGCACGGTTCCCGGAAACCCCAGTGTGGGCTTCTATTTGCAGAACAACTTGGACATCGGCAGCTTGGTGGTGGTGCGCGACACCAGTTTTGCCAACTTCGCCATCGGCGCTCCCGTGCCCACCCCTGAGCCGGCCACGCTGGCTCTGCTCGGCGGCGGCGTATCGGCGCTGACGCTCTTTCGTCGCCGCAAGTAATCCGGCATTTCTGCTTTCAACCGTCCCAACTCACGTTGGGGCGGTTTTTTTGCCGCTGCACCGGTGGTCACGAAGGGGTCATTAAGTGGGCAATGTTATGTGCTATCTGGGCCAGCAGGAGGCCGCACGGCAGCGCTTGTCTGGAGAATATGGAGTAACGCCCGCCCACTCTGACCTTTCCTCCGGGAGCGGGTTTTAACCTGGCACATTTTCCGGCTATTATATTCCACCCGGCCTACGATTCCAGCGGCCCAGTTGTTCCTAAAAGCGGCAACCGTTTCCCCTGCTCCCCGGAGGAGCGTGGCCCTGCTGGATTTTGCACCGCCCCCAGCGCCGCTGTGGGCAGAATGTGAAATTGACGTTGCCGCCATAACTGGTAGATTCGCTGACTGTTTATTTATGAACCGCAATCCTCATGTAGCCGTGGTCGGTGCGACTGGCGCAGTCGGCATCGAGATGATCAAGACGCTGGAAAAACGCAATTTTCCGGTGGGCAAACTCACCCTGCTCGCGTCGGCCCGCTCGGTCGGCAAGCAACTCAAGTTTCGCGGGCAGGATGTCACCGTCACGGAACTCACGAAGGATTCGTTTGCGGGCGTGGACATCGCGCTCTTTAGCGCGGGCGGCGGCATTTCCCGGGAGTTTGCGCCCCTGGCAGCTCAGGCGGGCTGCGTGGTGGTGGACAATTCCAGCGCGTTCCGCCAAGACGACCGCGTGCCCTTGGTGGTGCCAGAAATCAACGCCGCCGATGTGAAGGGCCACCACGGCATCATTGCCAATCCGAATTGCACGACCGCCATCACCCTGATGGCGCTCTACCCGCTGCACCAGGCGTTTGGCGTGAAGCGCGTCTGGGCCGCCAGCTACCAGGCCGTGAGCGGCACCGGGGCCAAGGCCATTGAGGAACTGGAACGCCAAGTGGGCCAGGTGGTTCGCGGCGAACCGGTGACCAAGGAGGTTTACCCCCATCAAATTGCCTTCAACGTGCTGCCGCAGGTGGATTCTTTCCTCCCCACGGGCTACACCAAGGAGGAGATGAAGATGGAAAACGAAGGCCGCAAAATCATGCATCATCCGGCGTTCAAGGCCAGCGTCACCTGCGTGCGCGTGCCGGTTTACCGCTCGCATTCCGTGGCGGTCAATGCGGAGTTTGAGCGGCCCGTGACCGTGGCCGCCGCCCGCGAAGTGCTGCTGCGCGCCCCCGGCCTGGATGTGGTGGATGACCCCGCCCACCAGCGGTATCCCATGCCGCTCTTCGCCTCCGAAAAATACAACTGCGAAGTCGGCCGCCTGCGCCTGGACTGCGCGTTGGACAACGGCCTGGCCTTCTGGGTCAGCGGCGACCAGTTGCTCAAGGGCGCGGCGCTGAACGCCGTGCAGATTGCCGAAGAACTGTTGAAATAAGCCGGAAATCGGCCCCCTTACAGCGGCGGGAACCGGGCGGCCGGTTCCCGCCGTTCGCGTTTCCGGGGTGGTGCCTCCAAGTAACCGTTTGGTTACATTCCGGTTGTGTTTTTTGAAACTTTGGCTAAGTTGTTGCCGTCCTTAATGGAAACATGATGTGCTATTTGTTTGAAATCCATCCGGCGGTGGTTCTGCCGACCTCCCGCTAATGGCCAAAAACCGCAAACCGGAGGCGGCCCAGGCCGCCAACTCCTTTAATTTCTCCCTCGCGGGGCTGATTATTTTCAGCCTCTCGCTGATTGGCGGCGCGGCGTTTGTCACTGACCGGCTGGTTCACAAATCCCCGCCGACGGCGGCGGAGGCCTTCACCCTGGTGGACCCCAAGGATAAGTCGTTGCAAATCCATGCCGGCCCCTGGGGCGAGTTGGTGAATCGCGACATTGAACTGGAGCGCCCGGCTGAATACATGACCGACGAGGTGGCCTCACCGCCGGCGGAGGTATGGACATTCAATGGCATGAAGCTGGCGGAGGTCCAAACCCGGTTCGCCCAATCCGGCCTGTCCGCCAGCCAAATCGCCGCCGCTTTCTCGGCGAACACCGTCACCGAAACCTCCACGGGTGTGGTGTTCCGGCCGCCGGACGATTTCCTATTCAGTTTAAGCCCTGAAACACGCGGGAAACTTTATGGCGCCCTGGCGGGCCAGGGGGTCAACTTGTATCTCGATTATCCCTACATTTTTCCCGGCAAAACGCTGGACTCCATCTATGCCGATGCCCGACTTGAGGCGGCCGATGTGGCGCTGCTGAAACAGTTGGTCTATCTCAACGGCACCGCCCACCAAATGGCGGATTACCAGGCCCTGCTCGGCAAAATCCCGACGCCGCAGCGCCGCCTAGCCATGGCCCGGGCGTTGTCCCGGCAAAACGCCGTGCTGGCCCGTCTGGTGGTGAACCAGGATACGGACATTGACAAACTTGCGCAGTATTGGGGCAACATTCCCAACGTGCGGTTCACCGACATCCGCCCCCTGCTCGAATCCCTCAAGACCCTGCCGGAGGGCGGCACGGTAAGCCTCGTTTACATGCTACCGCGCTTCGCCCGCGACCGACTCTACACCTACCCCCTGCCGCCTACCGCCGGCGAACCGACGATGGATTGCCACTGGTCAACCTTCAATTTTTGCAACGACACGCCGGACAACCGTTTCAACGACCCGACCTTCGCGATTCAATACATCCAGCAGAACTACTATCAAATCGCCGCCCCCTCCATCTATGGCGACATATTGCTGCTGATGAACGACAAGAATGAAATCAAACATTCCGCCGTGTTTTTGGCGGATGATTTGGTGTTCACCAAAAACGGGAACAATTACCGGCAGCCGTGGATGATTATGCACATCCCGGATTTGCTGGCCACGTATCCGGACTCGCCGCCGATGCGACCGGTGTATATGCGCCGCAAGGTGGATTGATACCACTTGCAGTTTGAAACTGCACTATGAGCTTTGTGGGCAAGGTAACCCGCGTGAGGCGCGAGCGGAGCGCGGCGTTCACGCCGCTTCAACGTCCAAACGGAAGGCGGGCTGGCCGATGCTGGCGCTGGACCGTTTGGGTCATTGAAGCGGGCTGAAGCCCGCGCTCCTTACGAGCCAACCGGTGCCATTTCAAACTGGAAGCGGTATTAATAGGCGTCCAGACTGGCAACTGGAAAACAGGAGTTGGGGAGCACGCCCGCCCCGGGCGTGGCTGGGCGCGCCCTCGCGACCAGCTTCCGGCGCGCTCAACCTCCAACCGAACTTGGCCGTTTTCGGTGCGCCCGAATTTTCCGCGTGGCGCAGAAAATTGCGCCCGGGGCGGGCGCGCTCCCAAGCCAGTTCCTTCTTCGGCCAAAAAAAACGTGCGCCCGGTGGGGCGCACGCTGCTTGATAGACTGGTTGATGGGGCCGGCGGTTAGGCCGGAGTGGCCGGGGCTGTTTCCACCACCGGGGCGGCGGCTTCCAGAACTGCGGCGGCCGGCGTTTCCACCGGGGCGGGCGCGGTTTCGGCGGCGGATTCACCGGATGCTTCGGCCGGAACCGTCACTTCAATTTCCGTTTCCGCCGGGACTTCGGCGGCGGCTTCCGTCGGCACCGTGCCGGCAGGCGCGGGCTTCGCGGCGGCGGGCTTGGGTTCTTTCACGGGCCGGGGCGCGGGCTTCTTAGCCGTTTCCATGTGGCCGTTGGCAAATTCCAGGACATGGCCCTGATGGATGAGCCAGTGCAAATCGCCAATGATGGCGGTCTGTTCGGCGGTGACTTCCGGCGCGGCAGGCTTGGCCGGTTCCGCCGGTTGGGCGGGTGCGGTCTCACCAGCGGTCGGCGCGGGCGTTTCCCCAGCCGGGGCGGCGGGCGGCACTGCCACCGGGGCGGCCACCGGAACCATGCGGGGCGTGGGGGCCAGCGCTTCTACGAGTTTCTTGCGCGTGCATTTGGTGTTCTGGTTGATGAACTCCACAATGCGGCGGATGTTTTCCGAAACGGGCGAATTCTCCACGTCCAGGAATTGCGGCCGCGCCACGCTCACATGGGTGACGGTCTTGTTGACCTTGAAGAATTGCAGGCCGTAATGGGCAAACTGCTGGCTCAGCCGGGTGGCGATGGGCAGCGGGAAATGGCGCTGACGCTCCCATTCCTCGCGAATTAGCCGCTGTAGGCCGGCGGCCTTCAGGGCGCGGCTGGCCGGACCGGCCAGCGTGAGCGTCTCCACGGCCTTGATGATGGCATCCTTGTGCGTTGCGCGGAAATGCTGTCCGACTTCCTCTAGGCTGGCCAGCTTGAGCGGCTCGGGGACATTCAGGCACTGGTATTCGGTCTTGAAGCTCTGCTCTTCAATCCATTGCTTCACCACGGCCTCGTCCTTCACGATTTTCACGCGGGCCTTGAACATGTCAAACGGCATGCGCGAAAACTTTTCCGCGTGCAGCTTGAGGAGCTGGTTCTGGTAGTCGTGGTAATTGGGCGGCCCCAAGATGACCCCGCTCATGCCGCACTGGGCCACGAACGTGTAGGTGCCCTTGGGCGGTTCGGTGGCGGTGCGTTCCGCCTGATAGAACGTGGCGAAATGCGTCTTGAGCGCATAGGCCACAGCCTCTTCCTCATTCGTCCAGGCCGTGTCATCCAGCGCACAGACAAAAATCTGCTCGGGCGTGCCGTCGGCCTTTTTCTTGGAGGTGAGCTGGACGCTATAGCGTTCCGCCTTTTCCAAAATTAGCAGCGCGATCGAGAACAGGGGGTAGGCCCGGCCGGTCATCTTGATCTGGCGCGCGAGCATTTCCACACCCTTTTCCTCGGGCACAAAGGTCACATTCAGGGCCGGCAAGGGAGCCGGCGTGGGCACTTCCCGGCGTTCAAAGTCCGGACGAGCACCGCCGCGCCGATCGCCACGGCCGCTGCTATCGCGACGGTCACCGCCGCGTCCAGCACCCGGGCCGCCAGCCCGCGGGCCACGGTCACCACCGCCAAAACCACGGCGCGCCCCACCGCCGGGGCCACCCGCCCCACCGCCAGGCCCATCCCGGCGCGGGCCGCGTCCGCCAGGGCGGTCGCCACCATGGCGTTCCGGACGGACACCCTCCATGCCGGTGAATTTTTCATAACGGTTGGCCTCCGTCTTGCCCTGAGCCCAGGCGGGCTGGAACAGGGTTTCCAAGTTGAGGTCGAGATCAGGCGTATTGCTCATGTAAAAAATGCCCCAACAAGTGGGGTTGAAAATGAGTCACATCTTGGATTATCCCGCCGACGAAATCAAGCCATCGTTTGGGAAACTTGCGGCGGGCGCATACAACCGCGTCAGAGAGCGCCTTGGCCGGAGCGCGGCCGGGCCGTAGATCAGCCGCAGCAAGCTGGCCCACCCCAGCCACCTGCGAGGGTTTGCCCAATTAAACCAGCCGGGCTGGCCCTCCCCGTTCAGGGCTCCGGCTTCAGCCCTAACGATGCAATTGAAAACTTTTTTGCCACGGATGGACACGGATAAACACGGATTAACCCGGGGCAGAGGCGGGGTTCGGCCACTGGGCATGGGTCACTCCTTAATTGGCAAGTATTGCGTTAATAATGCCTTTCCATCCGTGGCTGAACTGCATCGTTGGGAATTAAAACAAAGCGAGCGGGGACGAGCCGTCCCCGCTCCACCGTTCCTGCCCCCCGTTCGCGGATTCTGCGTATTTCGCGGTTTCTCCTTCCTGGGCCCCAACTTAAAACTAAAAATTTAAAACTTAAAACTAGCTATGAGCCGCCCCCGCAATCGCGGCCACCACCCGCCCCGCCGCCGCGAACCCGAACGTGCCCGTCACAAACACCGCCGACCCCAGCCCGCCGTTGCAATTCAGCCGCGCCCCGTCCGCCGCCGCCGCCGCCGCCGCCGCCGGGCGCTGGTCGCACACCGACCCGTCCGGCTGCGCAAACACCGGAGCTTCCGCTGAAAACACGCACTCGATGCCCATGGCCTGGCCATCCGCCGGAAAGCCGTGTTCTTGCCGCAACCGTTTCCGCACCTCCGCCAGCAGCCGGTCGTGCGACACCTTGGCCAAATCCGCGCAGCGCACGAGCGTCGCGTCGCGTCGGCCGCCCGCCCCGCCGCAGGCCAGCACCGGCCGCCCCCGTTCCCGACATTGCGCGAGCAGCAGCACCTTGTTGGTCACACTGTCAATCGCATCGAGCACAAAATCATAGGGTGGCGCCAGCAGTTCGGCGGCTGAGGCGGCGTTGAAGAATTGCTGTTCGGCCCACACCTGGCAGTCTGGGTTGATGGCCCGGATTCGTTCGGCCATGACCGTCACTTTGGCCTGGCCGACGGTTTC